>OKCK01000012.1_pt1 | contig 123375 bp, 111 predicted proteins | sample 1614961 | NCBI WGS metagenome assembly OKCK01 (sample SAMN04436984, study PRJEB24849) | human gut metagenome | biome: human gut; feature: NICU; material: stool | host: Homo sapiens | place: USA: Saint Louis, MO | collected 2010-07-31
GCGATTGGCTTTAACTGGCACGACGTGTGTTCCCCGCGCCAGCGGGGATAAACCGGGCTATGCGATTGGCTTTAACTGGCACGACGTGTGTTCCCCGCGCCAGCGGGGATAAACCGCCCGGAGACAATCTCGTCCGGCAGTTGCGCGGGTGTTCCCCGCGCCAGCGGGGATAAACCGGCGGCGACATTCTCATGGTCGGTAACGACAAAGTGTTCCCCGCGCCAGCGGGGATAAACCGCGCCGCGTCTACACCTTCAGCAATCTGGCCACCGTGTTCCCCGCGCCAGCGGGGATAAACCGCATTCGAGTACATCGCCGGCGCTAACTCATCCGTGTTCCCCGCGCCAGCGGGGATAAACCGCGGCTGTGTCCGTCACGCCCCTGACTTTTAGGGTGTTCCCCGCGCCAGCGGGGATAAACCGCCGTGCCGATTTCGATTAACTGATCTTTGTTCGTGTTCCCCGCGCCAGCGGGGATAAACCGCGCTGCAAAACAATGAGGGAATCTGGAGAGGGGTGTTCCCCGCGCCAGCGGGGATAAACCGATGCGCTCTACAACTGACATGCCCCATCCATTGTGTTCCCCGCGCCAGCGGGGATAAACCGTTCAGGCGCACGGCTCCCGATTAGAACAGCTAGTGTTCCCCGCGCCAGCGGGGATAAACCGCGCAAAAATTCGTATGCCGTGCATACCGGCTGTGCCGATGAGGTGTTCCCCGCGCCAGCGGGGATAAACCGCCAATATTCTCGAATTTAATGGCGTATGAAACGTGTTCCCCGCGCCAGCGGGGATAAACCGATGGATAGGCATAGCCAGCACCGATTTTAACTGTGTTCCCCGCGCCAGCGGGGATAAACCGTTTGGCTGGGAATCTTCGCTGACAGAGATTATGTGTTCCCCGCGCCAGCGGGGATAAACCGCCTATTGAACGCGCGTTCGGCGTGGGTGGACTGTGTTCCCCGCGCCAGCGGGGATAAACCGCGCTGACGTTTTAATGCTCGTCCACCCATCTTGTGTTCCCCGCGCCAGCGGGGATAAACCGACGTCGCCACTTCGCGCCGTATGGGTTTGGTAGTGTTCCCCGCGCCAGCGGGGATAAACCGCGGCGCGGCTTATACAGCAGGAGCTACAGAAAGTGTTCCCCGCGCCAGCGGGGATAAACCGTGATAACGCTTAGAAAGGCCGGAATAACCATAGTGTTCCCCGCGCCAGCGGGGATAAACCGCGATTAAATGTCCAGCTTGTCCCTGGTTGTCGGTGTTCCCCGCGCCAGCGGGGATAAACCGCAATCGGCATTGTGCAAAGTGACAGAATCAGTGTGTTCCCCGCGCCAGCGGGGATAAACCGTCAGAGTTTGATCGGGCGCAAGCCGCCGCCAAGTGTTCCCCGCGCCAGCGGGGATAAACCGCTCCTGCTCTTTCTCGGATTGCTCATCGACCCATGTTCCCCGCGCCAGCGGGGATAAACCGCCCTATCGTTTTGCCGGTGCGTGCTGGCCCAAGTGTTCCCCGCGCCAGCGGGGATAAACCGCTCCGGGTAGGCGATCATCCGTATCTTGCCTGGTGTTCCCCGCGCCAGCGGGGATAAACCGTCATAATGGCTGAAGGGGATTGCGAGCCGTGTGTGTTCCCCGCGCCAGCGGGGATAAACCGAAATCATGTGCCGCGCCGTTGGCGACACATCCGTGTTCCCCGCGCCAGCGGGGATAAACCGAAGGGACGCCGCTGGCTGGTGGATGAATCCGCGTGTTCCCCGCGCCCGCGGGAATAAACCGAACATCTCAAGCCGCCCCCACATCCCCCAGCCATCACACCCTTTGTTTCTTACTCGCACCCGGTATAAACTTCTAAAACCTTCCATCTAAAGGAAGGTTGCGGAGGTAATATGAATATAAGTGATGTCGCGAAAAAAACCGGGTTAACCAGTAAGGCGATTCGTTTTTATGAAGAGAAAGGGCTGGTGACGCCGCCGCTGCGCAGTGAAAACGGTTATCGCAGTTACACGCAAAGCCACCTTGATGAGTTAACGCTGCTGCGCCAGGCGCGCCAGGTGGGGTTTAATCTCGAAGAGTGCAAAGAGCTGGTCCATCTGTTTAACGATCCCGATCGCCGAAGTGCCGATGTAAAAGCGCGTACGCTGCAAAAAGTGGCGGAGATCGAACGGCATATCGTAGAGCTTAACGACATGCGCGCACAGCTGCTGGCGCTCGCGGAATCGTGCCCGGGTGATGACGGCGCCGACTGTCCTATCATGGATAACCTGTCCGGCTGCTGCCACCGACGCGCTAAATCCGGGGTGTAAAAAAACCTGCCGACGCAGGGCGTGGGCAGGTTTTAGCGTAATGCGTTCAGGGTGGGGAAGGGCGAACCCGAAGCGTAATGCCTTCGACGGCAATCACTTCCACCCGCGTTCCGGCGGGGAGTTCTTCACTGGCCACTATCGGCCATGTCCCGTCCCCTACGCGCATATGACCACGGCCATTAACCAGTGGCGCATCCAGAATAAAACGCTGTCCGATCAGTTGCTGCCCGCGCTGATTGAGCGCGGCATCGGCGCGTGGCTGTGGTTTGCGGGCCAGCCAGCGGGTCCAGAGCAGGGCGGCGATCACCGTTAAGACGGCAAAACCGATCCCCTGCCACTCCCAGCCGAAAGGAAACAGCCAGACCAGCAAACCGGTTACCACCGCTGCCACGCCGCTCCACAGCAAATAACCGCTCCCCCCGAGCATTTCCGCAGCTAACAGCAGGCCGCCAAGGCTTAGCCAGAAGGTGTGAGGATGCATCAGGAAAAAGGCCATCATGGGCGCTTACGCTCGCTGCTTTCTTTAATCAGCTCGCTGATACCGGCAATCGACCCCATCAGGCTGGTGGCGTCCAGCGGCATCAGAACCACCTTACTGTTATTGGCCGCGCCGATTTGCTGCAGCGCATCGGTATATTTTTGCGCCACGAAGTAGTTCACCGCCTGAATGTCCCCGGCGGCGATGGCTTCTGAAACCATCTTAGTCGCGCGCGCTTCCGCTTCCGCCGACCGTTCCCGCGCTTCGGCCTGTAAAAACGCCGATTGCCGTTCGCCTTCGGCTTTCAGGATTTGCGACTGCTTATCCCCTTCGGCTTTCAGGATCTCAGCCTGGCGCACGCCTTCCGCCTCAAGAATATAGGCGCGTTTGGTACGCTCGGCTTTCATCTGGGCGTTCATGGAAGAGATCAGTTCCGCAGGCGGGCGCACATCGCGGATTTCAATACGCGTGACTTTAATCCCCCACGGGTTGGTCGCTTCATCAACGATATGGAGCAGCCGTGTATTGATGCTATCGCGCTGCGACAACATTTCATCAAGCTCCATCGAACCGAGGACGGTACGAATATTGGTCATGGTGAGATTGATAATGGCATGCTCAAGATTGCTGACTTCATACGCCGCTTTCGGCGCATCAATCACCTGAATAAAGCACACTGCGTCAATCGTGACGTTGGCGTTATCCTTTGAGATGACTTCCTGAGAAGGGATATCCAGCACCTGCTCCATCATATTGATCTTGCGACCAATACGGTCCATGAATGGCACCACGAGACTTAACCCCGGCTGGAGCGTTTTGGTGTAGCGTCCGAATCGTTCTACCGTCCATTGATAGCCTTGCGGAACGATTTTGACGCCCGCGCCGACAATCACCAGCGCGACAAAAATTAATACGGGGATAACGATAAGCATCAAAAAACCTCCTGTGTTTTGGTGCGAGTGGAGAGGATGAACCCGCCCGGAACGGGTGATTCATCCCCATCATCCCCGCGTGAGGTTAATAAAGCAACGAATAGAGCTGGCGGCGATACTTCGACGCTAACTGGTCGCCGGTGCCCAATGCTGCGAGGATCTCCTGCAACATTTTGCGCACCTGACCATCGCCCGCGCCCAGATCGGATTTCAGGTGTGTCCACAGCAGTTCCAGCGCTTCTTCATTACGGCCAACCTGATGCAGCTGTAATGCCAGTTGTGTGGCGAGCTGCGCGTCGTCAGGATGTTGCGCCACCTGTTGCTGAAGCTGTTGGATCTCCGGCGTATCGGCCGCCTGACGCAACAAATCGATTTGCGCCACCAGTGCCTGGTAACGGGTATCCTGATCCTGCATCGGGATAGTTTTCAGCACTGCTTCGGCATCTTCACTGCGCTGCAACGCGATTTGCGTTTGCGCCAGCAACAGGCCGATTTCGCTGTTCTGGTTCGATAACTGCCACGCCTCTTTCAACAGCGGCAGCGCCTCCGCGTGTTTACCTTCCTCAATCAGCGCCATCGCTTCCTGAGCTTTTAACTCTTCTTCACGCGGCAGCACTTTATCGAGCAGGGCGCGAACCGCTTCTTCCGGCTGCGGACCCTGGAAACCGTCCACCGGCTGGCCCTGCTGGAACAGGTAAACTGTCGGAATGGCGCGCAGGCCGAACTGCGCCGCGACGCGCTGTTCGGCATCGCAATCGACTTTAGCGAGAATAAACTGGCCGCGGTACTGATTCGCCAGCTTCTCCAGCATCGGCGTCAGTTGTTCGCAGTGCTGACTGCGCGGCGACCAGAAATAAAACAGCACCGGCGTGGTCATTGACTGCTCAATGATCTGATGCAGGTTGGTTTCGTTAATATCAAAAATAGTTTCCAGGGACATGTGTCACCCTCTTTTGTCGGTTTGTTTTTACATGGGGGCAGAAGGCGGTGCTTCAACTCAACCCTGCAAAATTTTGTCCATGGCGCGACCGGGCAACAGGCGTTTAAGCAGCCCGACAGCCCAGGTGACTAACGTCACCGGATAACGCATTTTCGGTTTGTCGCTTTCAAAAGCATGGCGCACTTTGGCCACAACGGCTTCCGGCCCCAGGGTAAATCGCGCGGCGATGCCGGGGTTTTCCACCGGTTTATCGGACTGGGTTTGATTAACGTTGTCGGTAAAGCGGGTGCGGATTGGGCCTGGCTCAATCAGGCTGACTTTAATCCCGCTGTAGCGCAGCTCCATCCGCAGGGCGTCTGACCAGGCTTCCAGCGCGTATTTACTGGCGGCATACGCACCGCGCCCCGGTGTAGAGATTAACCCCATCACCGAACTGGTATTCACAATCCGCCCTTCGTTGTGCGGCAGCATCGCCGGCAAGAGCAGCATTGTCAGCTGGTGCGCGCCAAAAAAATTGGTGGAAAACTGCTGTTCCATCTGCGTGCGGCTGATGCTGGTCAGCGGGCCGTAAACCCCGTAGCCGCCGTTGTTAAACAGGCCGTACAGCCGGTTATTGGTGAGCGCGATCACCTGCGCGGCGGCGGCTTCTACACTTTGTGGGGAGTCGAGATCGAGCAGCACGCCGGTAAAACCGAGCGCATTCATTTGTTCGACGTCGGCGGGTTTGCGGCATGCGGCAAGCACCCGGTATCCGAGACGCTGCAATTCATGGGCGCTGGCCAGGCCAATCCCGCTGGAACATCCTGTTATTAAGACTGATTTTTGCATAACTTTACCCGCTCATACCCCCGGAGGGTTATGAGTCGTGTTTAACTAAAGGAGCCAGTCGCGTTTCCATCCAGTCCGCGATAAACGGCTGTGCGTTACGATTGGGGTGAATACCGTCATCCTGCATCCATTGCGGTTTGAGATAGACCTCCTCCATAAAAAATGGCAGGAGCGGAATATCAAATTCTTTGGCAAGGTCAGGATAAATGGCGCTAAACGCTTCATTGTAACGGCGTCCGTAATTAGCGGGCAGCCGAATTTGCATAATCAACGGTTCAGCATTCGCCGCTTTGACCTGAGTGAGGATTTGACGCAGTGTGGACGCAATGGCGTTTGGCTGAAAGCCGCGTAGCCCGTCGTTGCCGCCCAGCTCAACCAGCACCCAGCGCGGCTGATGCTGCTTGAGCAGCGCCGGCAGACGTGAAAGCCCCTGCGCGGCGGTATCGCCGCTGATACTGGCGTTCACCACATTGACGTCCCGTGACTGCCACTTATCGTTGAGCAGCGCGGGCCAGGCGGCGCTGGCCGACATACGGTAACCGGCGCTAAGACTATCGCCCAGAATTAACAACGTGTCCGCCGCCGCGGCGCGAAATGTCAGTAAAGCCAGCAACAGGAAAGGCCAATGCCAGCGGAAAACATTATTGAAGTTCATCATCTTAAGAAGTCCGTCGGTCAGGGGGAACATCAGCTTTCCATCCTTACCGGAGTTGAGCTGGTTGTCAAACCGGCCCAGACCATCGCCCTGATTGGTGAATCGGGCTCCGGCAAATCAACGCTGCTGGCGATCCTGGCCGGTCTTGACGATGGCAGCAGTGGCGAAGTGCATCTTTTGGGCCAGCCGCTTCACAGTATGGACGAAGAAGCGCGTGCCCGGTTGCGGGCAAGCCAGGTGGGTTTTGTGTTCCAGTCATTTATGCTGATCCCCACCCTGAATGCCCTGGAAAACGTCGAACTGCCCGCGCTGTTGCGCGGCGAGAATGACAAAAACGGACGCGAGCAGGCTAAAGCGCTGCTGGAACAGCTCGGGCTCGGTAAACGGCTCGACCATCTTCCGGCGCAGCTTTCCGGTGGCGAGCAGCAGCGGGTGGCGCTGGCGCGGGCGTTTAACGGCCGTCCGGCGGTGCTGTTTGCTGATGAGCCGACCGGCAACCTCGACAGACACACCGGCGATCGTATCGCCGATTTATTGTTTTCGCTGAATCGCGATTACGCCACCACTTTGATTCTGGTTACGCACGATGAGCAACTGGCGGCGCGCTGCGACCGGCGGCTGCGCCTGCGTGAAGGCCAGCTCGTGGAGGAAGCATGATTGCACGCTGGTTCTGGCGGGAATGGCGTTCACCGTCGCTGTTGATTGTCTGGCTGGCGCTGAGCCTGGCGGTGGCCTGCGTGCTGGCGCTCGGCAATATCAGCGACCGCATGGAAAAAGGCTTAAGCCAGCAAAGCCGGGAGTTTATGGCGGGTGACCGGGCATTACGCAGCGCCCGCGCGGTGGACCCGGCCTGGCTTACGCAAGCGCAAAAAGAGGGGCTGCGGGTCAGCCGTCAACTGAGTTTCGCCACCATGACCTTTGCCGGCGATACGCCGCAGCTGGCGGATGTGAAAGCGGTGGACAGCCTGTATCCGCTCTACGGCGAGCTGCAAACCGAGCCGCCGGGAGTCAAGCCTGAGCCGGGCAGTGTTCTGCTGGCGCCGCGCTTAATGGCGCTGTTGTCGCTCAAACCGGGCGACACGATCGACGTGGGCGATGACACGCTAACCATCGCCGGAACCGTGGTTCAGGAACCTGACAGCGGGTTTAATCCGTTCCAGATGGCGCCGCGTTTGCTGATGAACCTGGCGGATGTCGACAAAACCGGCGCGGTTCAGCCGGGCAGCCGTATTACCTGGCGTTATAAATTCGCCGGTCAGCCTCAACAGCTTGAACAATATGAAGCCTGGCTATTGCCGCAGCTCAAACCGGAGCATCGCTGGACGGGTATGGAGCAGGACGAAGGGGCGCTCGGTAAATCCCTTCAGCGTTCTCAACAGTTTTTACTGCTGTCGGCATTGCTGACGCTGCTGCTGGCGGTAGGCGCGGTGGCCGTAGCGATGGGCCACTATTGCCGCAGCCGTTACGATCTGGTGGCGATCCTCAAAACTTTAGGGGCCGGACGCGCGCAACTGCGCAAGCTGATTGTCGGCCAGTGGCTGATGGTGCTGGTGCTTAGCGCCATCACCGGCGGCCTGGTGGGCATGGCGTTTGAGCATGTGCTGATCCGCCTGCTCAAGCCGGTGCTGCCTGCGGCATTGCCCGCCGCCAGTCTGTGGCCCTGGCTGTGGGCGGTGGGTGCGATGGGGGTGATCTCTTTACTGGTAGGCCTGCGGCCTTATCGGCTGCTGCTGGCGACCCAGCCGCTGCGCGTGTTGCGTCGGGATGCGGTCGCCAACGTCTGGCCTCTGAAGTACTACCTTCCTACCATTGTCATAGTGGTAGTGGCGCTGTTGGCCTGGCTGATGGGCGGAAAAATGCTGCTCTGGGCGGTGCTGGCAGGCACGGTGGTGATGGCGGCCCTGTGCGCGCTGGTGGGATGGGTGATGCTACAGGTGTTAAAGCGCCTGACGCTGCGCCAGTTGCCGATACGTCTGGCGGTAAACCGACTGCTGCGCCAGCCCTGGGCGACGCTAAGCCAACTGGCGGCGTTTTCGCTGTCGTTTATGTTGCTGGCGCTGTTACTGGTGTTACGCGGCGATCTGCTGGATCGCTGGCAGCAGCAGTTGCCGCCGGAAAGCCCGAACTACTTTCTGATCAACATCGCGCCTGAGCAAGTGCGCGAAGTGAAAGCGTTTCTGGCGGAACACCAGATTATCCCGGAAGCATTCTATCCCATTGTTCGTGCAAGGCTTACGCAGATTAGAGGCGAGCCAACGGTGAGCAGCCAGGATGAATCTCTCAATCGCGAGTTGAATTTAACCTGGCAGGATCATCGTCCTGACCATAACCCGATCACCGCCGGAAGCTGGCCGCCCAAAGTAGGCGAAGTGTCTATGGAAGAAGAACTGGCGAAGCGGCTGAATGTGAGGCTCGGTGACACGCTGACCTTTACTGGCGACACCCAGGATTTCTCGGCAAAAGTGACCAGCCTGCGGCATGTGGACTGGGAGAGCCTGCGCCCGAACTTCTTCTTTATTTTCCCGCCGGGCGCGCTGGACGGGCAACCGCAAAGCTGGCTGACCAGTTTCCGCGCGAATGGCGAGACGAAGATGATCACCCAGCTCAACCGTGAATTTCCCACCATTAGCCTGCTGGATATCGGTGCGATCCTGCGGCAGGTCGGCCAGGTATTGAGCCAGGTCAGCCGGGCGCTGGAGGTGATGGTGGTGCTGGTAACGGCCTGCGGCATCCTGCTGTTGCTGGCGCAGGTACAGGTAGGGATGCGCCAGCGTCATCAGGAACTGGTGGTCTACCGGACGCTGGGTGCGGAAAAGCGGCTGCTGCGTACCACATTATGGTGTGAATTCGCCATGCTGGGGCTGGTGTCCGGGCTGGTGGCAGCGATTGGTGCAGAAACCGCGCTGGGCTTCCTGCAAACCCGGGTGTTTGACTTCCCGTGGGAGCCGGACTGGCGGCTGTGGGTGATCCTGCCGGTGTGCGGCGCGTTGCTGCTTTCCGCCTGCGGCGGCTGGCTGGGCGTGCGTTTACTGAAAGGCAAAGCCCTGTTCCGCCAGTTTACCAGCCAGTAATCTCACCGTTGCGGACGGCATCAAGCCAGTCCGCCACGCTTTGATAATCGCCGCGAAAACACACCTTCGCGGCTTTCTTTTCCAGCTGATAGCGGTACATCGGATCGTAATAGCTCTCCAGCAACGGCACCAGCCAGGCGAAATGGCCGTCGGTATCGCCGCGTTGTTGCTGCTGATCGCAGGCGACGCGCTGCCGCCCGGCCAGGGTCGCATAGCGTTCCAGTCCGAGACGGCGACGGATGGCGAACAAGCCATGATGCAGGTATTCCCGATACGCCTGCCAGCCGGACGCGTCGCCATACGCCTGGCAAAATTCCCGCTGCATATCGATAAAATAGTCGTTACGCAATCGTTCGAGCCGACGCGCCAGCGGCTCTTCCACCACGGCGATGGGCGCCTTGCTCATTTGCTCACGCACCACCTGCGGCAGATGATTCGCCCCGATAGTCTGCCCTTCATCTTCCAGAACCCAAAAGGCGTGAGCATGGTCATGCCAGGTTAAGTGCTTGCGTAACAGCGTGGCGGCCAGCGCATTTTCAAAACTCGCCTGGGAAAGCTGAGGAGAAAGGGTGCGTCCAAAAGAGGAGCCGCGATGGTGGGCAAGGCCTTCGAGATCCACGCCCAGCGGCTGAGCGTTGACCAGTTGCGTTTTGCCGCTGCCGGTAAAACCGCCCACCAGCACCATCGGCAAGTGCGACAGCGTCTCTGTTGCCTGAATCGCCGCCTGGCGTAACTGCTTATAGCCGCCCTCCACACGCGGGTAAGCTATTCCCGCTTCGCTCAGCCACTGCTGGACGATTTGGCTGCGCAGGCCGCCGCGGGCGCAGCATAAGTAACCGTGGGGATAACGCAGACACGCTTCGCGCCAGGCGTTAAGCCGTTCCTCACGCAGGGCGTGGTTAACCAGGTGATGCCCTAATGCCAGCGCCGCCTGCTGGCCTTTTTGCTTATAGCAGGTGCCGACTGCCGCGCGTTCCGTATCATTCATTAAGGGCAGATTAATCGCGGCGGGCAGGGCGCCCTGAGCAAATTCCACCGGGGCGCGAACGTCGATAACGGGGATATCCTGAGCCAGCAGTGTCTGCCAGTCACGGGAATTTGGGTGAATAGTTACAACATACTCCATGGCGGGGGCCTTCCAAAAACGTCAACCCCGGCATTCTACTCCTGCGCTGGCAGGATACCTAAGCGTGATATGCGGCCCATAAAAAAGGGCGTCTGCCGACGCCCTGATTCAGATTAGATAACGGGAGATTAACGCAGTTTCATCTGAGCCCATGCGATGCCGCTGGCATACTCTGGCGGCAGCAGGGGAACCAACGCCTCCAGTGAGGCATCCAGTCTGCCGTTCTCGGTGTCGGTTAAATTCAGGTGGCCGACTTTGCGCCCCGGTCGAACCTCTTTGTCATACCAGTGCAGATGCACCAGCGGCAGTTGCAGCCAGGCGTCGTTAAGCTCGGTGCCGATCAGATTCACCATTACCGACGTACCATTAATTACCGGCTGCGGGAGCGGCAGGTTAAGGATTGCACGCAAATGCAGCTCGAACTGGCTGATAGACGCGCCGTTTTGCGTCCAGTGACCGCTGTTATGTACGCGTGGCGCAAGTTCGTTAATCAGTAATCCGCCGGGGGTGACAAAACACTCCATCGCCATCACGCCGACGTAACCCAGCTCATGCATAATCGCGCTGAGCATTTGCTCCGCCTGCTGTTGTTGCTCGATGTGAATATGCGTAAACGCCACGCTGGTGCGCAGGATGCCGTCCTGATGGAGATTGTGGGTCAACGGGTAAAATACCGTTTCGCCGTTCTGCCCGCGAGCGCCCACCAGTGACACCTCGCCGGAAAAATTAATGCCCTGTTCGACAATGCATTCGCCGTAGCATGCCTGCGGCAGTTGCGCGGTATCCCCGGCGCGTAAGCGCCACTGCCCGCGTCCGTCGTAGCCGCCGGTACGGCGCTTAACAATGGCAAGATCGCCCAGTTTATCGAATACCTCCGGCCATTCCGCTTCGCTTGCCAGCAGTTGCCACGGGGCGGTGGGTAACTCCAGCTTATCGAACAACTGCTTTTGGGTCAGGCGATCGGCAATGATCGGGAAGACGTCACGGTTAACAAACGCCGGATGACGGGCCAGCTCGCGGGTTAACGCGGTTTCCGGCCAGCGTTCGATCTCAGCGGTAATCACGCTTTGCTGAAACGGCACCGCCTCCGGTTCCGCATCCAGGCCAACCGGCCAGACGGCAATACCCAGCGGCTCGCCAGCCTGGCGCAGCATCCGCCCTAACTGACCGTTACCCAGTACGCAGACTTGTTTCATGCATCACCCCGCGGGTCCGGGTTATCCAGCACCTCGTCGGTTTGGGTTTTACGCCACTGCGCCAGACGTGCCAGCAGCGCACTGTCATGTTGCGCCAGAATTTGCGCTGCCAGCAGGGCGGCGTTTGCCGCGCCGGCTTTGCCAATCGCCAGGGTACCCACCGGAATGCCGCGTGGCATTTGCACGATAGAGTAGAGGCTGTCCACGCCGCTTAACGCCGCGCTTTGCACCGGCACGCCTAATACCGGCACCAGCGTTTTCGCGGCGATCATGCCGGGCAGATGCGCCGCGCCGCCCGCGCCGGCAATAATCACCTGATAACCGTTGTCCTGCGCCGTTTCGGCGAAGCTGAACAGTTTATCGGGGGTGCGGTGCGCGGAGACCACTTCTACGTGGTGAGGAACATCGAGGGCATCAAGAATTTCAGCGGCATGCTGCATGGTGGCCCAGTCGCTTTTAGACCCCATCACAATGGCGATACGCGCCGGATTTTGGCTTAAAGACATGCGTCTTAAAACTCCTGTGAGTATGCGAAAACAAGGTGCTTGTCGTTCAGAAGGGTTCAAAGAATAGCATGGAAAAACCGCAAGGAAAACGGTTGCGTCGGCTTAGGGGCTGGAAAAATGACGGGTAATTAAAACGGGAAAAACAGCAGCTCGATACCGTTTTCACTGGCCTTAATCATTGATCCTTCCTGATGCCAGGCGCCGAGCACGTAGCGTCGCGCCGGGTGACCCTCAATCTGCAAATCGTGGATCGCCGGGCGATGGGTATGCCCGTGAATAAGATGGCGCACATGATGCTGGCGCATCACCTCGCTCACCGCCTGCTGATTGACGTCCATAATCGCGTCGGATTTGGTTTGATTCGATGCTTTACTGCCGGCACGCATTTTTGCGGCAATACGCTGGCGAATAAACAGCGGCAGGCTGAGAAACAGCGTTTGTAACCAGCGCTGTTGTACTTTGGCGCGAAACTGCTGGTAGCCGACATCGTCTGTGCACAGCGTGTCGCCATGCATAATTAATATGCGCTCACCGTAAAGCGTCAGGACTTTTTCGGCGGGCAGCAATGTCATGCCACTCTGGCGTGCGAAGCGCTTTCCTATCAGGAAATCACGGTTGCCGTGGATAAAATAGCAGGGGACGCCGGACTCGACCAATGCGCGGATTGCGGCAGCGACGGCGGCATGGAGCGGGTTGGGATCGTCATCGCCAATCCAGGCCTCAAACAGATCGCCGAGGATGTATAACGCCTCCGCCGTGCGCGCTTCGCCTTCCAACAAACGCAGAAAACCGGCGGTAATCGCCGGTTCTTCAGTACTTAAGTGGAGATCTGCGATAAACAGTGTCGCCACAAATTACTCGCTAACGGTCACGCGCTCGATGATGACGTCTTCTTTTGGAACGTCCTGATGCATGCCGCTACGGCCGGTGGCGACCGCTTTGATTTTGTCGACCACGTCCATTCCTTCGACCACTTCAGCGAATACGCAGTAGCCCCAACCCTGCAGGCTTTCGCCGCTGAAGTTCAGGAAGTCGTTATCAACCACGTTGATAAAGAACTGTGCGGTTGCCGAATGCGGTGCCTGGGTACGCGCCATGGCGAGGGTGCCACGGGTGTTTTTCAGGCCGTTGTTGGCTTCGTTCTGAATAGGATCTTTGGTCGGTTTCTGATTCATGCCTGGCTCAAAACCGCCGCCCTGCACCATAAAACCATTGATCACGCGGTGAAAAATGGTGTTGTCGTAGAAACCTTCGCGGCAATAGTCCAGGAAGTTTTTAACCGTTGCCGGAGCTTTATCATCAAACGTTTTGATGACGATATCGCCGTGATTGGTATGAAAAGTAACCATGCTTGCATCCTGTTCTGTGTTATGGGTGCTGTAACCTGTGTTTCAGGCCACACCGAGGAGGTTGTTATAGCATAACTCACCGGGAACGATCACCTTGCAAAGTGTGCTCCTTCCGGTTTGAATTTTGGGTTAATATACTTTTTTTACCTGTAACCACACACTGATACGGAATCGCCTGATGCTAAAAATCTTTAATACCCTTAGCCGCCAAAAAGAGGAATTCAAACCAATACATGCCGGGGAAGTCGGGATGTACGTGTGTGGTATCACGGTTTACGACCTCTGTCATATCGGTCACGGGCGAACGTTTGTGGCATTTGACGTAGTGGCGCGTTACCTGCGCTTCCTGGGCTACAAGCTCAAGTACGTGCGCAACATCACCGACATTGATGACAAAATCATCAAACGTGCGAATGAAAACGGCGAAGATTTTGTGGCGCTGGTGGATCGCATGGTGGCCGAAATGCATAAAGATTTTGATGCATTGAACATTCTGCGCCCGGATAACGAACCGCGTGCGACGCAGCATATTCCGGAAATTATCGAAATTGTTGAACAACTGATCGCCCGGGGACACGCCTACGTTGCTTCCAACGGCGATGTCATGTTTGCAGTCGACACCGATGCCAGTTACGGCCAGCTGTCGCGTCAGGATCTTGACCAGCTCCAGGCGGGTGCGCGGGTTGAAGTGGCGGATGTTAAACGCAACCCGATGGATTTCGTGCTGTGGAAAATGTCCAAACCGGGCGAACCGAGCTGGCCTTCCCCGTGGGGCGAAGGGCGTCCGGGCTGGCATATCGAATGTTCCGCCATGAACTGCAAACAGCTGGGCAGCCATTTTGATATTCATGGCGGCGGCTCCGATTTAATGTTCCCGCATCATGAAAACGAAATTGCCCAGTCCACCTGTGCCCACGACGGTGAATACGTCAATTACTGGATGCACTCCGGGATGGTCATGGTCGACCGCGAGAAGATGTCCAAATCACTCGGCAACTTCTTTACGGTGCGCGATGTGCTGAAATTCTACGATCCGGAAACCATCCGTTATTTCCTGATGTCCGGCCACTATCGCAGCCAGCTGAACTACAGCGAAGAAAACCTCAAGCAGGCGCGTTCTGCGCTGGAGCGTCTGTATATCGCCTTGCGCGGCACTGACGTGAATGCCCAGGCGGCGGGTGGCGAAGCGTTTGAAGCGCGTTTTGTTGAAGCCATGGACGATGACTTCAACACACCGGAAGCCTATTCCGTGCTGTTTGATATGGCGCGCGAAGTGAACCGGTTGAAAAGCGTCGATAAGGGCGCGGCTGACCAACTGGCATCACATCTGCGTAAACTGGCTGGTGTGTTGGGGCTGCTGGAGCACGATCCGGAACAGTTCCTGCAAAACGGCGCGCAGGCGGATGACGGCGAAGTGGCAGAAATCGAAGCGCTGATCCAACAGCGGCTTGATGCCCGTAAAGCCAAAGACTGGGCGGCGGCAGATGCGGCCCGCGACCGGTTGAACGAGATGGGAATTGTGCTGGAAGATGGACCGCAAGGCACCATCTGGCGCAGGAAATAATCATCAAAAAAGCGGCGTAAGCCGCTTTTTTTTGCCTGCGATTTAGCGACGTCGCAGACGCCATAACAGCAGCGCCAGTAGCGCGCCGGGCAACCACACCCATAACAGTTCCGAAACGATCACCTGATGCCCGGCTGGCGTCAGGTATTTTTTTAGCGCGAATGGCGCAACCTTGATGACCTGCCACGGCGCGAAAAAGCGTTCAGAAGACCAGGGCCACAGCCAGCCTATCCCTTTACCGCCGGTGGTCACCGAATCCAGCAGGCTGTGCGAGAGCAGCGATACCGTTAAAAATAACCAGCAGCGTATCAGCCCGGCCTGAAACCAGCGTCTGCCAGTCAGCACGCACAGTAGCGGCACCACAAACGCAAACAGCAGCGAATGAGTGAATCCGCGATGGCCAAACACATTGCCGTACTCCACGCCAAAGCGAAACGACAGGACATCGGCATCGGGCAGCATGGCAAGCGCGACGCCAGCCAACAATAAACGGCGAGGAATGATGTTGCGACCCAGGCCAAGCCCAAGGCACAGCGGGACAGCGGCGTGGGTAATAATCGTCGGCATAGCGTAATCCTTTTAAAAACGACGCGGCAGACTATAGTCCAACGCCCGTGCTGCGTAAGGATGTACAAATCTGAAACGCTTGCGTGGCGGCGCTGAAGACAGTCTGCGCCCGGTCCAGACGATCACATTTTTTAAACTTTTTTATCCATTTTAAAAACAGTCAGTTAAACCTCAATCCTGGTTATCGACTTGCGATGTGTGCGTAGACTGCCAGTCTTAAATCAAACACTTAAATCGTTACCGCAACATAAACAGGAGGTTATATGACACGTTTCCAACAGAAAGTCGTGGTGATTACGGGTGCCGGTTCTGGTATCGGGGCGGGTGCCGCGCAGCGTTTTGCCCGTGAAGGTGCAAGCGTGGTGTTAGTGGGGCGGACGCCGGAAAAACTGGAAAGAGTCGCTGCGCAGCTGCCACAGGGTAAGCACCTGGTCGTGCCGTGCGACGTGTCCAGCGCCGACGAGGTACAAAACCTGGCGCAGCGCGTGATTGACGAATATGGCCGGGTGGACGTGCTGGTCAATAACGCAGGCGTTATCGTGCAGGGTCGCATACATGAAATCTCTCTGAATGACTGGGAAACGCTGATGGCGACCGACCTGAACGGCGTGTTTTATTGCACACACTATTTCATGCCGGAACTGCTTAAAACCAAAGGCAATGTGGTGAATATTTCGTCGGTTTCCGGGCTGGGCGGCGACTGGGGCATGAGCGTATATAACGCCGCCAAGGGCGCAGTGACTAACTTTACCCGCGCACTGGCGATGGATTACGGTGCCGACGGGGTTCGCGTGAATGCGATCTGCCCGGGTTTTACCTTTACCGAACTGACGGAAGACATGAAGCAGAACGAACCGCTGCTGCAAAAATTCTATGAGCGTATTCCGCTGAAACGCGCCGGAGAACCGGAAGATATCGCTGATGCCATCGCGTTTATCGCCAGCGATGACGCGCGTTATATCACTGGCGTCAATTTGCCGGTTGATGGCGGGCTTACCGCGTCTAATGGTCAGCCGCCACAGGCCTGAGTATCAGGCCGAGCCGCGAACCACTAACTGACCGGAAAGGGTAATGCGCTGCACCGGCAGATCGGCGGTTTTCAGTTTGCGGATCAACAGCTGCGCCGCCTGTCGCCCGGTCTCTTCACTGGCGGAGGAGACATAGGTGAACGACGGCGTGGTGAGGTTGATCATCAGATCTTCAAAACCAATCAGCGAAACCTGTTGAGTGAGAAACACATCTTTACCCACGGTGCGGCCAACCTGGTTGATGGCGTCGATGCAACCGATAATCGCATTCGGCGAATGGCACAGCAGGGCAGTAATTTTGTTGTTGCTCTCAAGCAAATCGCGTACCACGGCACTGGCCGCCAGCGTATCTTCCCGGCAGGCGGGGGTAAAATCTTCCCGCGGCAGTAAACCATATTGCGTCAACGCGGCGCGGTAGCCGGAAAGCCGTTCGTGTCGAATTAAACAGCGCGTATCGCCGCCGATATAGGCAATGCTGCGATGCCCGCGCTCAATCAGATAGCGGGCGGCGAGGCTACCGGCCTGGCGATTGTCGCGCATAACGATGTCGCGTGCGCAGTTGAGGGGCGACTGAGACACCACCACCATCGGCAACGCGCTTTCATTGATAGCCGCGGGTACCGTGTCGGTTTTGGATTCAGCATCGATATAAATCACGCCCGCCACGCCCTGACGGGTAAAGGCCAGCAGGCCTTGCTCAAGGCGTTCGACATTGCCCTGCGGCTGGGCAAGAACCGTCATGTATCCCTGATTTTCCAGCTCATTGACGATACTGGCCGTGACGCGAATGGCGAAAGGGTCATTGAAATCGTGCAGGACGAGGCCGATAAGATTAGAGGTGTTGGCGCGAAGGTTGGCGGCTGCCATGTTGTGAACATAGCCCAGTTCATCAATGGCGGCCTGCACCTTTTCAATGGTGGCCTGGGAGATTTTTCCTTTCTGGCGTAACACTAACGAGACGGTGGAGACCGAAACCTCTGCCCGCTTTGCCACGTCAATAATGCTGACTTTTTTCATCGCGCTCCTGATCACATCCCTTTCTGCGAAAAACCAACGCCCCCTGTAACATACAGGAGGCGTAGCAGAAAATCGCGGTCACTTGCCTGTCATGGTGGAAATGGTCTGGGCGATAAACTGCGCCCGCGCGCCGAAGATTACCTGAATGCCGCTGTCACCCACAAAAACCACGCCGCGTGCGCCAACGCTGTTCAAACCATCACGATCAACCAGCCCCGCTTTATCCACTTCCAGACGCAGGCGGGTAATGCATGAACCTACACTGTTAATGTTATCCGCGCCGCCAAGCAATTGAATGATGTCCGTTGCCAGTTCAGCATCGGTTTTGTCGTCTGCATTGACGGCAATATCCGCACGACCCGGCGTTTTCACGTCGAAACGACGGATCACGTAGCGGAACGTGAAGTAGTAGATCAGGCCCATCGGCACGCCAACAATAATCGCATTCAGATAGTTGGTTTCATACCCGTTGAATGACGGCAGGATCCCGAATGAAATGTAATCGATAAGCCCGGCAGAGAACGATTTCGCAATATGCGCATGCAGCAAATACATACACATATAAGACAGCCCGGCCATGATGGCGTTAAACACGTACAGAACCGGCGCGACGAAAATAAAGGTGAATTCTACCGGTTCGGTAATACCGGTTAAGAAACAGGTCAGCGCCGCGGAGAACAGAATACCGAAGGCGATTTTTTTGTTTCGGGTATTGGCTTCGTGATACATCGCGAGACACGCGGCAGGCAGCGCAAACAGCATCAGCGGGAACTCGCCCTGCATGAATTTACCGGCATTGTGGTATGTATCGCTACTGAAGCTTTTCACGCCTTCTTCCAGCATTTTGAACCAGATTGTCTGATCACCGTGGATCACCTGCCCGGTAGCAGTCGTGTAGTCGCCAAATGAGTACCAGAAAGAGGGATACCAGATGTGGTGCAGGCCCAGCGGAATGAGCGCTCGCTCTACCAGCCCAAAAATAAAGGTGGATGCCGCCTGGTTATCGCCATTCACAATCAGTGACAGCGCATCAATGCCCGCCTGAATATGCTGCCAGACGTAGGGCAGGGCGAGACCGAGAATAAACGAGAGAAAAGCGGTAGCGATGGCCACAAAACGCTTCCCGGAGAAGAAGCCCAAAAATTCCGGAAGCTGCATATTGTGGAAGCGGTTATAACACCACGCTGCCAGGATCCCGCAGATCAGGCCACCGAATACGCCCATCTGGAGCGTCGGAATACCGACCACCATGGCATATTTACCTCCGCTGGACGCCATTTCCGGCGTGATGCTGAGCACGGTGCCGATGGTGATATTGGTAATAAACACCGAGACCGCCGCCGACAGGGCCGCAATGCCGGACTCAGATGCCAGCCCGACCGCCGAACCAATCGCGAACAGCATTGGCAGGTTATCGAAAATGACGCCGCCTGCGTTCATCATCAACGGCAGATGGAATTTATCACCGAACGCCAGCAACAAGCCTGCCGCTGGCAACAGTGAAATAGGCAGCATTAATGCGCGGCCTATCATGGATAGCTTTGATAGCGATTTAACCAACCCTGACATCAGACTCATGCTGATTTCCCCCGAAGTAGACCGGGCTTATGCCCTGTTTTATGTAAGTAGAACGTTTTAGTAGAACGTTCTACTCATCATTGTTCAGTTCATCCGCTATTCGCAACAAAAAGTTAACGATTTGTCAGCTGAAATTCTTATTCTTTGAACCCGGTCAGAAAACTCGCCGGGGAGAAGGGCAGGGATAAACAACAAAACGGTGTCACAGTAAAAGTGCCGGGATGATAAGAGGCAGCCGCTCATTGCCTGTATTTAGCGAAGTTTAATTAATGTGCGCGATATTAAATATTCATGATTTATATATTTTGAATTAAATATAAGGTTCGTGAATTTATTTTCCTGTTTTAACGGTAATTTCCGGGTTGTTTTTGAACGTCTTTATAATAGATAATGCGCCCCACGCTTTAGGTAAATCCTGTCAGTCCACTTCGCTTATATATTTATGGAGTTAAACATTGAATCTATTAAATAGAATTAATGAATGGTTTGTGAAAACCGCGTTTTTGTTTTCGTTGGGGTGCGGGTTATTAGTAACAGGTTGTCATAATAATGAAGTTGCTAATTCGGAACGTTTAAACGAAACCGCCGCCAACCCTGTGTTAGTCACGCCGCCATCGCAGACAGAAATGACACAAAATGCAGCTTATTCAGCAAGTACCCCGACGGAGGATAAAGATATGGCGCAAGGAACCGCCACGGTATGTCAGCATGAATTAGCCGCGCTGGCAAAAATCAATCCGGCCAAATATGCTTCACAAAAAGCCCTTTTCGATAATTTGTTAAAAAGTGCGTCTGTATATTCTTCGGTGCGTGAAGATGTAAATCCTGAAACTAAAGATATTATGGATACGCTGTATAAATATAAGACGCAAAGGCTGTGCGGAGATATTCAAAAGGCTGTCCATGAATCGTTGATTGCCAGGGGAGAAAGCCTCAAATGATCCGTATTAACTGGAAACTCCTTTTTTTTTTATTTTTCCCATAACCCTTCCGGTCATTGCTGCGCAGAATGAGCCGCCAGCGACAGACGCGAAAACACTGCAATCGTTAGACGCCATAACGGCGCAATCAAGTGGCGTTCCGGCCCTGTTACTCATTAAACCGATCGCATTGCCGGAACCCGCCCGTCGCGCTTCCGGTAAACCCGCCCATCCTAAAAAACAGACTTCTCCTTCCCATCCTTCTCAGAGTTCTGCCGCTTCTCAGGAATCCAGCCAGCAGCTCGCCACATTGCGCGCTTCGTGGGAGCAGGAGAAAGCGGCATTGCAAAAAAAAGCCTCTGAAAGCCAGAAGGAAAACGAGACGTTGCGACAGCAGCTTGCGCAGGCGCAGAGCGGGCAGGACGCGGCGGGAAACAGCAAGTCATCATTACAAAAAACGCTTACCGAGAGCGCATCCCGAATCACAGCGCTTCTCCGTCAGGTCGATGAATTAACCGCGACACGGCGCGACTTGCTCCTGGCTCAATCCGCGAATCAACAGGCGTTGTTGGTCAGTAAAAAGGAAACAGAACGCCTTCAGGGGGAAAATGCAGCGTTAATCACTGCGCAAAAAGATGACGCTCAGCAAAAGCAGAAACAACAGCAATTGATCCAACAAAGCGAGCAATCCCGACAGGCGCTTGAACAGCAGCTTGCGAAACTCCAGGCGGCGCTTGATGCCAGCCAGCAACAGCTGGCGGCGAACAGTAAGCAACTGGCAGAGAACAACAAAAAGCTGGCAGGCGTTACCGAAAGCCAGGCGGCGAAAGAGAAAGCGCTTGCCGAAGCCCAGCAGCAACTCAAAACCAGCCAGCAGAGCGTCCAGACGCTGAAAACGCAGATCGCGCAGCTGACCGGCACGCAGGACGAAAAAGCGCAGCAGCTCGCGAAACTCCAGGCGGCACTGGATGCCAGCCAGCAACAACTCAAAACCAGCCAGCAGAGCGCCCAGACGCTGAAAACGCAGATCGCGCAGCTGACCGGCTCACAGGATGAAAAAGCCCAACAGCTTGCGAAACTCCAGGCAGCACTGGATGCCAGCCAGCAACAGCTGGCGGCGAACAGTAAGCAACTGGCAGAGAACAACAAAAAGCTGGCAGGCGTTACCGAAAGCCAGGCGGCGAAAGAGAAAGCGCTTGCCGAAGCCCAGCAGCAACTCAAAACCAGCCAGCAGAGCGTGCAGGCACTGAAAACGCAGATCGCACAGCTGACCGGCACGCAGGACGAAAAAGCCCAACAGCTTGCGAAGCTCCAGGCGGCGCTGGATGCGAGCCAGCAACAACTCAAAACCAGCCAGCAGAGCGTGCAGGCACTGAAAACGCAAATCGCGCAGCTGACCGGCTCACAGGATGAAAAAGCCCAACAGCTTGCGAAGCTCCAGGCGGCACTGGATGCCAGCCAGCAACAGCTGGCGGCGAACAGTAAACAACAGGCAGAGAACAACAAAAAGCTGGCAGGCGTCACCGAAAGTCAGGCGGCGAAAGAGAAAGCCCTTGCCGAAGCCCAGCAGCAACTCAAAACCAGCCAGCAGAGCGTCCAGACGCTGAAAACGCAGATCGCGCAGCTGACCGGCACGCAGGATGAAAAAACGCAGCAGCTTGCAAAACTCCAGGCAGCGCTGGATGCCAGCCAGCAGCAACTGGCGGCGAACAGCAAGCAAATTGAAGAGAACAACAAAAAGCTGGCAGGCGTCACCGAAAGCCAGGCGGCGAAAGAGAAAGCGCTTGCCGAAGCAACCGTCTTGCTTAAGACCCGGGATGAAACGATAAAAGGGTTGCAACAAAACGCTCAGCAGGCCGCGAAAAACAGCGAAACCGTAAAAGCTGAACTTCAGGAGGCGCAGAAGAAGCTCGACGCGCAGTCCAGGCAACTTGCTGATTTGCAAAAAGCGCCAATGCCTGTCGCTTCAGGCGAAATGCCGAAAACCAAAGATGAAATCCGTGACTATGCGCTGGGCGTTTATTGGGCGCATGAAATCGCGAACATGATTAAAAGCAAAGAGAGCCTGGGTTATCGTATCGGTCAGCAACAAGTGCTGAACGGGGTGACTGACCTTATTCATAATCAGCTGAAGATCCCTCAACAGGAACTGTTAGAGACGCTTAAGGAGCTGGACCAGCAATCTCAGGATAAAGAAAAAGATGCCGCGACGGCCGCGAAAACGGAAGGTAAAGCGTTTATGACCCGGTTTAGTAAAACGGCTGGCGTTAAGCGGGATCCGATGGGCTATTACTACATGATCGTTAACAAAGGCGAGACCAAAATCAAAGGGAGCGACACGGTTGCGTTGACCATGCGCGAAAGCCTGGTGAATGGCAAAGTCATTAACGATATGGCAGAAAAAGGAACCGTATTAACCTTGCCGCTGGATCGCTTCCCGCCTTTGTTTAAGTCTGCAATATCGAAAGTGAATAACCTGGGCGAGCTGCGTATCGTGGTACCGCCTGAACTGGCCTATGGCGAAGCGGGAAACATGCCGGATATTCCGCCTGACTCGACCATGATTTATGACATTAAAATCGTGGGAATGAAGAAGAACGCTCAGAAGTAGCGTACATCGGTCAAAGGTATTCTCAGGATTGGGGGCCGTAATCGGGCCCCCAAAATCAGCGCACCTCGGCCTTTCAGGGCGTAACGGTTAACTGATTTCCTTCGAAACTGACGGTTTGCCCGGCGATAATTTTGCAGCGTTTGCGGGTTTCAACCACGCCGTCAACTTTCACCAGCCCTTCGGCAATAGCGATTTTGGCCTGTGCGCCGCTTTCGCTCCAGCCTTCCAGTTTCAACAAATCGCACAGTTCGACATGCGGGTGTTTACCCAGAGAAAAGGTCGCCATCTTATGCACTCTCCACATCATGATATTCTTCGCAGGCCTGAAGCGTATTTTGAATCAGGGTCGCCACGGTCATCGGGCCAACGCCGCCAGGGACCGGCGTGATATATGAAGCGCGCGCGGCGGCTTCTTCAAAAATCACATCGCCCACGACTTTGCCGTTTTCCAGACGATTGATCCCGACATCAATCACGATCGCACCCTCTTTAATCCACTCGCCGGGAATAAAGCCCGGTTTGCCTACCGCCACGACCAGCAGATCGGCGTTCTCCACGTGCTGACGCAGATTTTTGGTGAAGCGGTGGGTAACGGTGGTGGTACAGCCGGAAAGCAGCAGTTCCATGCTCATCGGGCGGCCCACAATATTCGACGCACCGATCACCACGGCATTCAGGCCATAAAGGTCGATATTGTAGCGCTCAAGCAGCGTAACAATGCCGCGTGGCGTACAGGGGCGCAGGCGTGGCGCACGCTGGCACAGGCGGCCAACGTTATAAGGGTGGAATCCATCCACGTCTTTATCGGGCGCGATACGCTCAAGCACTTTCACGTTATCAATGCCCGCGGGCAGCGGAAGTTGAACCAAAATGCCGTCAATCGTCTTGTCGGCGTTGAGCTGGTCGATCAGCGCGAGCAGTTCCGCTTCGGTCGTGGTTTCCGGCAAATCATAAGAGCGCGAGAGAAAACCGACTTCTTCACACGCTTTCCGTTTGCTGCCGACATAAATCTGCGAAGCGGGGTTCTGGCCCACCAGAATGACCGCCAGTCCCGGCGCGCGTTTTCCGGCGTCCAGACGCGCCCGAACTTTTTGCGCGACTTCAAGCCGTACCTGCTGCGCAATCGTTTTACCGTCAATAATCTTTGCTGCCATCAGAGAGAGGATTCCATCTGTAGTCTAAAAGGAGAGGGGATGGCGATATTTTGTCAGAAGCGCGGCTTGCTGTCAGTCACCAATAGCGCTTTATGCTCAAAAGGCAGGCATACAGCGGAAAAGCCATTGACTCGTAAGGTGCTCACCGTATAATTCCTCGCGTTTCGCACCGCCTTGTTTTTTGTACAGGGTTTTGAATGCGGAATGCCTTTCAGGCGCCCTTAGCTCAGTCGGATAGAGCAACGGCCTTCTAAGCCGTGGGTCGCAGGTTCGAATCCTGCAGGGCGCGCCATTTATCTTTTTTTCTCATTCCTCTCTGATTTTTTCTTGCGACGATAACGTCCTGCATCCTGCTGCTATATTCCCCTGCCTGAACGATTCAGCTCTTAAATCAGCGAAATATCGATTTTTTCCAGCCTCGTTAACATAATCGATACAAATAATTGGTAGTTTTCAAATCTATCTGAACAATGTTTGCTACTTTCTCATGAGAGTTAGCTGTATCTTTAGATTCTCTGTAACCATGACCAGACAGCATTTAAGTACCTTTTGAGTATGCGGATAAATAAACATGAATGATGGAAAAAGATCGAAGGATTTGCCTGAGGTCGATGAAAAGCATCTTTTAGATTTACTCCATCACAATTCCGACTGGGTCTGGGAAGTGGATGCGCAGGGGCGATACACATGGGTGTCAGGCGTTGTGCATGAATTGCTGGGTTATGAACCCGGCTACGTGATTGGCCGAACGCCCTTTGATTTTATGCCGCCGGGCGAGGCGGAACGCGTCATGGGCGCGTTTGGCGAAATCGTGGCCCAGCAGCGTCCCTTTTCCGGGCTGGTCAACCGCAATATGCGCGCCGACGGGCAGATCGTGGTGTTAGAAACCAGCGGTATCCCCTTATTTAACGAGAAAGGCGAACTCACCGGCTATCGCGGTATCGATCGCAATATCTCCAATCTTGGCGAGCGCGTGCTGCAACTCGAAACCATTTACGACACCACCCCGGTGGCGCTTTGTATGATTGACCTGGACGGCCGACTGGTGATGACCAACAAGGCGATGATTCGTTTACTGGGCATCACTGCTGAAGTGGCACTCGACAGCTATCTTGTCCATTTGATGCCCGACGTCTGGCAGCAGTTTCAGCAGGATTTCGTACTGGCGGAGTCTGGCGTGACGATCCCGGGCCGGGAAATTATCTGGCACGATCGCTGCTACGATACGCAACCGGTGGCGTTGTATAACGCCAGCGAGCGCGTCGTTGGGCTCTCGGTTACCTGGGTGGATATCACCGCACGTCGCGAAGCGGAACAAAAACTGGCAGGCGCGAATCAGGTGCTGCGGCAGTATGCCCAGCGCGATCATCTGACTGGCTTGTATAACCGGCGCTATATGGATGAGTGCCTGATGAATGAAATCAAACAGGCTGTGGACGACCGTTTCCCGCTGTCGGTTTGCCTCGCGGATATCGACTATTTTAAACGCTACAACGATAACTATGGTCATCAGTCCGGCGACGACTGTCTGCGCGCCGTAACAAAGGCCTTGGTGTCTTCCCAACTACGGCCCGAAGATAACGTCAGCCGTTATGGCGGCGAAGAGTTTCTGGTGATTCTTCCGCGTACCGACCGCATGGGCGCGCTGACGGTGGCGGAACGCCTGCGCGAGAATATCAATGCTCTGCAACTGCCCCATGTCGCCAGTCCCACGGGCGCACTTACCATCAGCATTGGCGTAACGACGTTTTACGCCTGCGACTTACTGCCAGCGGATACGCCGCTGCATATGATTGCCAGTGAGCTGATCCATCAGGCTGATACCGCGCTGTACGCCGCGAAAAAACGCGGACGCAACCGGGTGGTGGTAATGCCTGAGACAACGTCCATGTCGCTAAATCATAACGCCCGATAAGTTCGCTGCGGGCGGCCCACTTTGCCATAAATGATTTCCGCCACAATCTGCTGGCGGCTTGCGGCAAACTCCAGATAACGACGGGCCGTCGTACGGCTTAATTTGAGTTCGTCCGCCACCGTTTCTGCGGTATGACGCGCCTGCGGGTCGGCAAATAACTGCTGGACTTTGGCAAGGGTCAGCGCATCAATACCGGGCGGCAACGCTTCCTTTGGTTTACCCCGCGCATACGCATTGAACATCTCATCGATTTGCCGTTGGCTGGCACTGGCATTCGCAGACACCATCGCCATACGCTGCTGAAAACGAACCAGCGTCTGCCCAAGGCGTTCATACGCGATAGGTTTGACCAGATAATCAAACACCCCGCAACGCACCGCATCCGACACCGTATCCATATCACTGGCCGCCGTCGTAAACACGACACCGCCCGTGAAGCGGGCCTGGGAGAGTTCGTGCAGCAATGTAATCCCTTTACCGTCGGGCAAATAATTGTCGAGCAGGATAAGCGTCGGTTTAAAACGCGTAATCATCTCCCGCGCCTGCGCCAGATTGCCTGCCAGCCATACCGTAGCGCAGCCCGGGAAATGTCGAATAAACTCGGCATGCATTTCCGCAAGCGGCGTTTCGTCCTCAACGATCAGAATGGTCAGAGATTGTTCCATCACTCTTTTTCACTTTCGGTATAAAAACGGAAAATAAGGCGCCGCAGGGAGAATTATCCTCAACAGTAATCACTCCACCGCAGCGCTCCACAAAGCTTGCAATAAGATACAGCCCGATGCCGTGCTCGCCAGGTTCATCGGTTTTGGTACTCACGCCCTGCTGAAAAATCGTCTCGCGCAACGCATCCGGCACGCCGCATCCCTGATCCGCCACGTCAATAATCACGTCCTCGCCTTCATCGCTCAGATACAGTTCCACGGTTTTACCGCCTTCGGGATTATTCAGACAGGCCTCAAAGGCATTATCCAGCAAGTTACCGACGATAGCGGCGAATTCAGTGCTGTCCATGTCCTGGGGAAGCTGACGCAGGACACACCCCGGCGCCAGGTTTAACGTCAGGCCCAGCTCACGCGCCCGCTGGCATTTACCAAATAACAAACCCGCCACCTGACGATCGTCAATCGCATCCCGCAGGCTGTCTATTAGCTGTTGCTGCGCTTCAGACTCGCCTTTCACCATGGCCAGAACCCGATCGTATTCCTTCATTTGCAGCAGCCCGTGCAGGGTGGACATCCAGTTAAGATGTTCATGGCGCAGCGTCCTGAGGCTTTCAACGTACTGCTTAATCTGCGTCAGTTGCGCATTGAGCGCGCTCATTTCATCCTTACTGCGAAAACTGATAATGGCTCCAGGCAGGGCATTCTGATACCGAATCACGCCACGGTTAGCGATAACGCTTAAACCGTTAAAGGTGCAGACCACATCCTGGCGCGGCTCCTCGATACGGTCGGTAAAGAAATCGCACGGGCTTACCACCTCGCCAATCGCACGTCCCAGCCACTGGCGACCCGGAGAAGCAAGCCCCAGCATTTTTCGCGCATTCCGGTTGATTGCTGTAATCAGCCCATCGGAATCGACGGCCACAAGTCCTTCGAACACCGAGCCAAAAAGCGCTTCCTGCTGGCGTACGACCCGGGCGATTTGTTGCGGTTCCATACCGAGCATTTGACGGCGAATATGAACCGTAAAAGCCCAGGATAACAGCATCAAAATAATCAGGATTACAATAAACACGCCTGCCAGCGGCACCAGAAAATCAAGGCGCCAACTGTTAATTTTACTGACCAGATACCCCAGCGAGACGACGCCTATCACCTGATGATGCTCATCGAATATCGGCGTTTTGGCGCGCATCGCAAGGCCGATAGATCCCTTGCCGGTAATAAAATAGCTTTCGCCTTTCTCAAGCGCGCCGGGTTTGGTCCACTGCATTGGTAAGCCGATTTTGGCCGGATTGGGATGATAAAGACGGATGGAGTGACGATCGCCGATAACGACGTAATCAAAATCGGAGCCGGTGGAGAGTTTCCCGACGATCTGCGCAAGCCGCCGGGTATCCCGATGCTTAACCGCGTCAACGACGCTGTCGTTGGACGCGATGATCCTGGCCTGGTTCATCGCCATGCCGCGCACATGCTGTGTCAGATAGTCTTCAAAGCTTGCGGAAAGGTATTTACCCAGCGCGCTGATGAGCAGCGTCGAGACCACCAGTAATAAAAGAAATATCCGCAGTGGGAATGCCAGACGGCGAAAAAAATGCAAAAATTTAACCTCTTTTTTCCCGGTCATGCCATTTCCTTAATTACCTGCATGTAACAAATGCCACAGTATGTTAGTAATATGTTTCTTTACGGCGATGTTGACGCGGATTATCGTTGCAGATTGCTGCTATTAAATCAATTAAACAAATAAAAACCACGAAGCCGATCGAGTGGAAATTAATTAACCAAATAAAAACCATAAAGTCTATTTTAATCTCCTGGCGCTTTGTGAAATATATCAATATTCACATTTAAAATAGTGCTTACCATTTTCCTGTCTTCCCATGCGTCAATGCAAACCGCGACATCACCGGGTTTTTGTTGATTGTAGCAGTCCATTAACATTTTTTTTCATCTATACATAGCGCAGGGATATACCTATGTTTGGCAATACCGTGTTCACACGGGTAAAGCGCAATGAAAATAAAAAAATCGCCGGGATTATTCAGTTCCTGAAAGAAAACGATCTCAGTATTGATACCACGGTTGAAATATTTATTACGGTAATGCGTAACGACCGGCTTATCGCCTGCGGTGGACTTGCCGGCAATATTATTAAGTGTGTCGCCATTGATGAATCGGTACGCGGCGAAGGATTAGCGCTAACCCTTGCGACAGAATTAATAAATCTGGCCTATGAACGGTTTTGCACACAGTTATTTATCTATACCAAAAGCCAGAATGAAGCGCTGTTTAAACAGTGTGGCTTTTATACCCTGGCGCAGGTGCCGGGCGTTATGGTGCTGATGGAAAACAATGCCACCCGCCTTCAGCAGTACGCAAGCTACCTCACCACACTGCGTCGGGACGGCAACAAAATCGGCTGCATTGTGATGAACGCCAACCCCTTCACACGCGGGCATCGTTATCTGGTGCAACAGGCGGCCGCACAATGCGACTGGCTGCATCTGTTTTTAGTGAAAGAAGACACCTCGCGTTTCCCCTATGAAGACCGGCTGGCGCTGGTGCGCGCCGGTACAGCAGACATTGAAAAACTTACCGTGCATCGCGGCTCGGAATACCTTATCTCACGCGCCACGTTTCCATGTTATTTCATTAAAGAACAAAGCGTTATTAACCACTGCTATACCGAAATCGATCTGCAGATTTTCCGCAATCATCTGGCGCCAGCGCTGGGAATTACCCATCGCTTCGTTGGCACTGAGCCTTATTGCGAGGTCACCGCCGGCTATAACGCCGATATGCGGCGCATTCTGCAGGACCCGTCGAATCCCGCGCCACCTGTGCAACTGGTTGAAATTGAACGTCTGCAATATCAGGGCGCGGCGATTTCCGCCTCGTGGGTGCGCAAGCTTCTGGTCAAACGTGATTTCGCGACCATCCGGCAGTTGGTTCCGCCCCCCACCGCCCACTATTTGCAACGCATGCTGGCGAGTCCCGCTGTGCGTTCAACACCCTTTCAAAACGAATCCGCATTAACAACAGGTGAATCATGAAAATTACCCGTCCCGCCGTTGCTGGCACCCTGGAATCCGGGGACGTGATGGTACGCATCGCGTCTCTCGATTCGCAGGATATCGAGCTGCAAATTAACAGCAGCGTGGAAAAACAGTTTGGCACCGCTATTCGCGCCACCGTGCTGGATGTGCTGTCGCGTTATGACGTCCGTGGCGTTGCGCTGTTTATCGATGATAAAGGCGCACTGGATTGCGTCCTGCGTGCACGGCTGGAAACGCTTCTGGCGCGAGCCTGCGGCATCACTGCATTACCCTGGGAGGCGAATGTATGAAGCTGACCGCTCAACAACGCAAATCACGCACCCGGCGCAGCATGCTGTTCGTTCCCGGCGCCAATGCCGCCATGGTCAGCAATGCCTTTATCTATCGGGCCGACGCGTTGATGTTCGACCTTGAGGACTCCGTGATCCTGCGTGAAAAAGATGCCGCTCGCCGCCTGGTTTTCCACGCGCTTCAGCATCCGCTGTATCAGGATGTGGAAACGATCGTGCGGGTCAACGCGCTGGAGTCCGACTACGGCGTGGCGGATCTGGAAGCCGTCGTGCGCGGCGGCGTTGATATTGTGCGTCTGCCTAAAACCGATACCGCCCAGGATGTGATTGATATCGAAAACCACATTGCGCGCATCGAAGCGCAATGTGGGCGCGAGCCTGGCAGCACCGGCTTGCTGGCCGCCATCGAATCGCCGCAGGGCATTACCCAGGCCGTTGCTATTGCCCAGGCCTCCCCGCGCCTGATCGGTATTGCGCTGGGCGCAGAAGACTATGTGCGCAATTTACGCACCGAACGTTCTCCAGAAGGCACTGAACTGCTGTTTGCGCGCTGCGCCATTCTTCAGGCGGCCCGCGCCGCAGGTATCCAGGCGTTCGATACCGTCTATTCCGATGCCAATAACGAAGCCGGTTTCCTCAAAGAGGCCGCGCATATCAAACAACTGGGTTTTGACGGCAAATCGCTTATCAACCCGCGCCAGATTGACCTGTTGCACAACCTGTACGCGCCCACCCAACTGGAGGTGGAGCATGCCCAACGCGTCGTTGACGCCGCCGACGCGGCAGCACGGGAAGGGCGGGGCGTGGTATCGCTCAACGGCAAGATGGTGGATAGCCCGGTCATTGAACGGGCGCATCTGGTGCTGTCCCGGGCAGCGCTTTCCGGTATTCGTGAGGAATAACAACATGCATCAACATACACAACGGCAGGCGCGGGTTAACGCAGGGAAGGGCATCCATCCGGCATTTGAGCCTGTTTCAAAACTGAATGAGCAAGCGCAAAAACCACGCGATAAAAAACGCTGCGACACTTTGCAGGAAGCGATTCGCCGTTCAGGGTTGCAGGACGGCATGACCATCTCTTTTCACCATGCTTTTCGTGGCGGCGATTTAACGCTGAATCTGGTGATGAACGCTATAGCCGAAATGGGTTTTAAAAACCTGACGCTGGCGTCCAGTTCACTCAGCGACTGCCACGCGCCGCTGGTGGAGCATATTCGCAATAAGGTCGTGAGCCGCATTTATACCTCCGGGCTGCGCGGGCCGCTGGCGGAAGAGATTTCCCGCGGCTTATTAGCCGAACCGGTGCAGATCCATTCCCATGGCGGTCGCGTTCAGTTAGTGGAAAGCGGCGAACTGAACATTGATGTGGCGTTTCTCGGCGTCCCGTCCTGCGACCCGTTCGGTAACGCCAATGGTTATACCGGCAACGCCTGTTGCGGTTCGCTGGGCTATGCCAAAGTGGATGCGCAACATGCCCGCAAGGTGGTGCTGTTGACCGAAGCGCTGCTGCCTTATCCGCATCATCCCGCCAGCATTGCACAGGATCAGGTGGATCTGATCGTGCAAATCGACCAGGTTGGCGATGCCGACAAAATCGGTGCCGATGCCACCCGAATGACCTCCAATCCCCGTGAACTGCTTATTGCGCGCCATGCGGCGGAGGTGATCGTCCATTCCGGCTACTTTAAACCCGGCTTTTCGCTGCAAACCGGTACCGGCGGGGCATCGCTTGCGGTGACGCGCTTCCTGGAAGACAAAATGCGTACCCGCCAGGTGTATGCCGATTTTGCGCTGGGCGGGATCACCTCCACGATGGTCGATCTCCACGAAAAGGGCTTTATCAGGAAGCTGCTCGACGTACAAAGTTTTGACCGTGCCGCCGCCGAATCGTTAGCCCGCAATCCTGATCACATCGAAATCAGCGCCAATCAGTACGCCAACTGGGGTTCTAAAGGGGCGAGCGTCGATCGTCTCGACGTGGTGGTGCTGAGTGCGCTGGAAATCGATACTGAATTTAACGTCAACGTCCTGACCGGATCTGACGGCGTGATACGTGGCGCCTCCGGCGGACATTGCGACACGGCGGTGGCAGCAGCGTTGTCGATAATCGTTGCGCCGCTGGTGCGTGGACGCATTCCGACCCTTGTGGATAACGTCACCACCTGCGTTACGCCGGGCTCAAGCGTCGACATTCTGGTCACCGACCACGGCGTTGCCGTCAATCCCGCGCGCCCGGAACTGGCTGAATGCCTGACACAGGCCGGGATGCACATCGTCACCATTGACTGGTTGCGTGAACGGGCGCGTCTTCTGACTGGCGATCCCTGTCCGATTGCGTTTACCGATCGGGTGATCGCCGTGGTGCGCTATCGCGACGGTTCGGTCATCGATGTGGTTCATCAGGTGAAGGAATAAACCATGACGCCGCGCTTCGAGGATCGTGCCGTGACGTTACCAGAATTGCTGGCGAGCCGTGATGCGCGCCAGGCGCGGCAAACGGCGTGGCTGCAACGCCACGGCGTCACGTTGATCTCGTTCACGGTGGTGGCCCCAGGCCCGGTAAAAGACTGCGATCTCACCCGACGCATATTTAGTCACGGTCTTCTGGCGCTGGACGCCCTGGCGACCCGCGCCGGCTGGCCGGTTAAGGCCCGGGCGTCTTTCGCGTTCGTGACCGGCCCGGAAGCGCTGATTGCCATTAACGCCCCCGCGCCCGCGGTGAAGCAAGCCACCATCTCCCTTGAGCAGACCCACCCGCTGGGCAGGCTGTGGGATATCGACGTGTTAACGCCGCACGGGGAGATTCTTAGCCGTCAGCAGTTTTCCCTGCCGCCCAGAACCTGCCTGATCTGTTCGCGTCCGGCGGCGCTGTGCGTACGCGAGCAAACCCACACCCTGGCGCAATTGCTGGCCCATATGGAGGCGCGTCTCAATGATGCCGAACACGCAACTCACGCTTGAACAGGCGATTATTCCGTCCTCTTTCGTTCGCTGGTGCAGCGACTGCGCCTGGCGCGCCATGCTGGCGGAGGTGAATCTTTCACCCAAGCCCGGGCTTGTCGACCGCTTTAATTGCGGAGCGCATACGGACATGGCGCTTGAGGACTTTTATCGCAGCGCAGACGCGATTCGCCTGTGGTTGCCGCGCTTTGTGGAAATGGGTGCCTGCAGCGCCGGGTTGCCGACGCGTGAGGTATTGGCCGCGATTCGTCCCGTGGGAATGGCCTGCGAAGCGGCAATGTTTCGCGCCACTGCCGGGGTGAATACCCATAAAGGCAGCATCTTTTCGCTGGGTCTGCTGTGCGCGGCGGCGGGGCGGTTATACCAACAGCGTTTGCCCGTCACGCCGCAGGCGTTGTGTCACCTTACGGCAGCGTTTTGCGAAGGGCTGACCGCGCGTGAACTCATCCAGCACAACACCGGGCAAACGGCAGGCCAACGGCTGTACCGGGAGCTTGGTCTCACCGGCGCACGAGGAGAGGCTGAAGCGGGTTTTCCGCTGGTGCGTGAACACGCCCTGCCGCATTTTCTGACGCTCACCTCACAAGGCGTCGATCCAGAGCTTGCGCTGCTCGACACGCTTTTAGTGCTGATGGCGCGCAACGGCGATACCAATGTGGCCTCGCGTGGCGGTGCCGACGGCCTGCGCTGGCTGCAACGCCAGGCAACCGCGCTTCTGCGCCAGGGCGGCATTCGTCGCGCCGCCGATCTGCACCGGCTCGTTGATTTCGATAACGCCTGCATAGCCCGCCATCTCAGCCCAGGCGGCAGCGCCGATCTGCTGATCGTGACGTGGTTTTTAGCCCAGATTTCAACCCTTACCTCTCAACCTTTACCACGTAAACGCTTTTCATGGAGTAACAGTGATGACTGCTTCAAAAGATAAGATATGGAAATTACTGGCCCCATTGCTGGTTATGGGCGTCATGTTATGCATTCCGGTTCCCGATGGCATGCCGCCCCAGGCCTGGCATTATTTTGCCGTCTTCGTCGCCATGATTGTCGGCATGATTCTGGAGCCTATTCCGGCGACGGCGATAAGCTTTATTGCGGTGACGATCTGCGTTATCGGAAGTGATTATCTGCTGTTTGACGCCGCTGAGTTGGCCGATCCCAAATTCGATGCCGGTAAACAGGCGCTGAAGTGGGGGCTGGCGGGATTCTCCAGTACCACCGTATGGCTGGTGTTCGGCGCATTTATTTTCGCGCTGGGGTATGAAGTGACCGGCCTTGGCCGTCGTATCGCGCTGTTTATGGTTAAGTTTATGGGCAAGCGCACGCTAACGCTTGGCTATGCCATTGTGATCATCGACATTCTGCTGGCCCCGTTCACGCCGTCAAATACCGCCCGTACCGGTGGGACGGTCTTTCCGGTGATTAAAAACTTGCCGCCGCTGTTCAACTCTCATCCCAACGATCCCTCTTCACGCCGCATCGGTGGGTATTTGATGTGGATGATGGTGATCAGTACCAGTCTTAGTTCGTCAATGTTTGTTACCGGGGCCGCGCCAAACGTGCTGGGACTGGAGTTCGTCAGTAAAATCGCGGGCATCCAGATAAGCTGGCTCACCTGGTTTCTGAGCTTTTTACCGGTGGGCATTATTCTGCTGATCGTCGCGCCATGGCTATCCTATGTGCTGTATAAACCGGAAGTAACCCACAGCGAAGAAGTGTCCAGCTGGGCCAGCGGCGCATTGAAAGAGTTGGGCGCGCTCACGCAAAAAGAGATCACCCTGATTGGGCTGGTGCTGCTGAGCCTGGCGCTCTGGGTGTTCGGTGGTGAAGCCATTGATGCCACTGCGGTCGGATTGCTGGCGGTATCGCTTATGCTGGCGCTGCACGTCGTGCCGTGGAAAGAGGTCACCCGCTATCACAGCGCCTGGAATACCCTGGTAAACCTGGCGACGCTGGTGGTGATGGCAAATGGCCTGACGCGCTCCGGCTTTATTGACTGGTTTGCCAAAACCATGAGCACCCATCTGGAAGGCTTCTCCCCGACCGGCACCGTTATCGCCCTTGTGTTGGTGTTCTACTTCGCGCACTACCTGTTCGCGAGCCTCTCGGCCCACACCGCCACCATGCTGCCCGTGATACTGGCCGTGGGTAAGGGGATCCCCGGCGTGCCGATGGAACATTTGTGCATCCTGCTGGTGTTGTCTATCGGCATCATGGGCTGCCTGACTCCGTACGCCACAGGCCCGGGCGTTATTATTTACGGCTGCGGCTACGTGAAGTCCAAAGACTACTGGCGGCTCGGTGCCATTTTCGGCGTGATTTATATTTCCATGCTGATGCTGGTGGGTTGGCCGATACTGGCGCTCTGGAACTGATTCATTCTTTATCACGAAGCGCCTTGTCGGGGCGCTTTTTCATTTCTTACCCCACCAATCTTTTCCCGGCGTAAAGTGGTTCAGGTTAGCGGAATGTTATAAAGTCGAAAGCTTGTTTGATTGGCAGATGATAATTCCAGGGAGCACGACCCATGAACCGGCAGCGGCAAGCCGACCTTTTTTTAGTCCTCACCACGCTTATTGCCGCCTGCGGCTGGATCTTTTCTAAAGAAGCCATTGCCGGGATGCCGGTGTTCGCGTTTCTCGGCGTACGCTTTTTCTTCGCCTCGCTGGTGCTGTTGCCGTTTTGTCGCGGCCAGCCAATCCCGCGCCATCAGTGGCGACAGGTGATCCTGAGCGGGTTCTGGATGGCGTTGACCATGTGTTTGTGGATCTACTCGGTCTCCAGTACGCCGTCGTTAGGCGAGGGCGCGTTTATTATGAGCCTCGCCATGCTGTTTGTGCCGTTGACGGCCTGGGTCATGATGCGGGTGCGCCCGGCACGCGCTTACTGGGAATGCCTGCCGGTGGCAGCGATTGGCCTGGCGTTGTTAAGCCTGCACAGCCCGGTGTCGTTCCATGCCAGCCAGGGGTGGTTTTTATTGACCGCGCTGGTTCAGTCGATCTCCTTTTGCTATACCAGCCGCTGCGCCCGTGAAGTGCCGCTGATCCCGCTCACGACCGCCCAGTTGATGATGACTGGCCTCGTTGGACTGGCCCTCACTGCCAGTTTTGAGCATTTCACCCAGCCGTTTGATCTCTCTATCGCGCTATGGGTGCTGGCCAGCATCTTCATCGCGACCAGCCTGCGCTTCGCCTTGCAGCTGCAGGGGCAGAAATATGCCGCCGTGGCCAGCGCCGCCCTGATCATGGTGCTGGAGCCGCTGTTCACGGTGATCGCCGCCGGGATCTGGTATGGCGAGCGCTTACCCACACAAAAAATCATCGGCGGCATTTTGATCCTGCTGGCGCAAATCTGGTTCCGCTGGCGAATGATCAATCGCGTATAACCCTGGTGATTAAAACAGTCATTTTGACACTCTTTATAGTCATAATGACTGTTTTTGCTATGGTCAATTTAACCGTCTTTCTGTTCATGTTTTAAATTAAATTGTTAATTATCATATAGTTAAAAAGTTGGCACGCAACTTGATATATGAGCTGTATCGCAATCGAATTTAATTTCATGAACACAAGAGGTTGATATGGCTATTCTGGTTAAGAACAACATTTCCTGGGTTGGACAGCGTGACTGGGAAGTTCGCGATTTTCACGGCACCGAATATAAAACGCTGCGCGGCAGCAGCTATAACAGCTATCTCATCCGTGAAGAAAAAAATGTACTGATTGACACGGTTGATCATAAATTCAGCCGCGAGTTCGTCCAGAACCTGCGCGGCGAAATCGATCTGGCCGATATTGACTACATCATCATTAACCACGCCGAAGAAGACCATGCGGGCGCGCTGACCGAACTGATGATGCAAATCCCGGACACCCCCATTTACTGCACAGCTAACGCGATTGATTCCATTAATGGTCATCATCACCATCCGGAGTGGAATTTCCACGTCGTCAAAACCGGCGATACCCTGGATATCGGCAACGGCAAACAACTGATCTTCGTGGAAACCCCGATGCTGCACTGGCCGGACAGTATGATGACCTATATGACCGGCGACGCGGTGCTGTTCAGTAACGACGCCTTTGGTCAACACTACTGCGACGAACGCCTGTTTAACGACGAAGTGGATCAGACGGAGCTTTTTGAGCAGTGCCAGCGTTACTACGCCAATATCCTGACCCCGTTCAGCCGCCTGGTGACGCCAAAAATCACTGAAATTCTCGGCTTTAACCTGCCGGTAGATATGATTGCCACCTCCCACGGTGTGGTATGGCGTGAAAACCCGACCCAGATCGTCGAGCTGTACCTGAAATGGGCGGCGGACTATCAGGAAGACCGCATCACTATTTTCTACGACACCATGTCCAACAACACGCGCATGATGGCGGACGCTATCGCGCAGGGCATCAATGAAGTCGACCCGCACGTAGCGGTAAAAATCTTCAACGTAGCGCGTAGCGATAAAAACGAAATCCTGACCAACGTCTTCCGCTCAAAAGGCGTGCTGGTAGGGACATCCACCATGAACAACGTCATGATGCCGAAAATCGCCGGGCTGGTGGAGGAGATGACCGGGCTGCGTTTTCGTAACAAACGCGCCAGCGCCTTCGGCTCTCACGGCTGGAGCGGCGGGGCGGTAGACCGTCTTTCCACCCGCTTACAGGATGCCGGGTTTGAAATGTCTCTGAGCCTGAAAGCCAAATGGCGTCCGGACATCGACGCGCTGGAACTGTGTCGCCAGCACGGTCGTGATATCGCACGTCAGTGGGCGCTCGCACCGCTGCCGGAAGCCACGGTTAAAGCGCAACCGAAGCCGGATGACAGCGCTGCCGCGCCTGTCGCCGCCGACCTTGGCCCCTGCATGCAGTGCAGCGTCTGCCAGTGGATTTACGATCCGGAAGTCGGTGAGCCGATGCAGGACGTCCAGCCGGGTACGCCGTGGAGCGCCGTACCGGACAACTTCCTGTGCCCTGAATGTTCTCTGGGTAAAGACGTTTTCGACGAACTGGCGATGGAGGCGGTATGAGCCACGGGATTGTGATTATCGGGTCGGGCTTCGCGGCCCGGCAACTGGTCAAAAATCTGCGTAAACAGGACAGCCAGGTGGCGATCACGCTCATCGCCGCCGACAGCATGGACGAATACAGCAAACCTGACCTGAGCCACGTGATGAGCCTGGGCCAGCGTGCGGATGACATGACCCGTCAGTCGGCAGGCGAATTTGCCGAGCAGTACAACGTGCGTCTGTTTCCCTATACCTGGATTAATGCGATCGATGCCGACGCGCATCTGGTGAAAAGCGCCGATAACCAGTGGTCGTACGACAAACTGGTTCTGGCGACCGGCGCCAGCGCGTTTATCCCGCCGGTAGCGGGGCGTGAACTGATGCTGACGCTCAACAGCCAGCTTGAATACCGCGCCTGTGAGTCCCAACTGTTTGATGCGCGCCGCGTATTGATCGTCGGCGGCGGCTTGATCGGCAGCGAACTGGCGATGGACTTCACCCGCGCCGGTAAGGCAGTGACGCTGGTGGACAACACTGCCAGCATTCTGGCGACATTATTGCCGCCGGAAGTCAGCAGCCGTCTTCAGCACCGCTTAACGGAGATGGGTGTGCATCTGCTGCTGAATTCGCAGTTGCTGACGCTGGAACAGACCGCGAGCGGCATTCGCGCCACGTTCGATCGCGATCGTCATATTGAGGTCGACGCGGTGATTGCCGCCACCGGTCTGCGTCCGGAAACGGCCCTGGCCCGTAGCGCAGGCGTCGAGGTCAATCGCGGGATCGTGGTGGATAACACTTTGAGGACCAGCAAGCCGGATATTTATGCGCTGGGCGACTGCGCGGAGATCGACGGGCAGCTTATGCCCTTCCTGCAACCGATCCAGCTCAGCGCCATGACGCTGGCGAAAAACCTGCTCGGCAGCCATGCGCCGCTCAAGCTACCCGCCATGCTGATTAAGGTGAAAACGCCCGCGTTGCCGCTGCACCTGGCAGGCGAAACGCGCCGCAGCGATCTTAACTGGCAGATCACGACCGAAGCCCAGGGCATGGTCGCGAAAGGGATGGATGCCGAAGGCCAGTTGCGCGCCTTCGTGGTGAGCGAGGATAAAATGAAAGAGGCGTTTAGCTTGCTGAAAGCGTTGCCGTGCTGAAAAGCCCGTGACGCGAGCTCCTCGCCGCCTTGCCTGTCACTTTCATGTCCTCCAAAAAAAATGCCGTCCAGTGGACGGCATTTTGGGTTAGCGAACCAGATGGAGAAAATGCAGATGTTTTTCATACTGGTCAAGAATGTCGTTAATCAACTGCTCCTGATTCCAGCCCATAACGTCATAATTTTGCCCGCCTTCTTTCAGATAGATTTCAGCGCGATAGTACTTATGCTGTTCTGTCTGGTGCTCGTCACTCTCCAGCGCGGAAAGGGCAAATGTCGGGGAGTTGTAGCCGCGAAGCCTGACTTCATAGATAAAGTTAAGCTCATTTCCCAGATCCACTTCCAGACGAAGGCGATCTTCATGTTCGTCACTGATATGGCTAAGCGTACCTTGCTTCGCAAGCTCATCCTGCACCAGCACCATGGCCGGGCGAATGACATCGACCATAAAGCGTTTAACCAGCGAACGTTTCGGCAGATAAGCGATATTACGTAACCGGCGTTGCCACGGAATCGGATTCCGGGCGGCAGTCGGCGCGATTGTCGCCCTGCTCAGGCTCTCCCGCTTGGTCATATCCCGACGCAGCGCTTTAAGCAGCCCGTATATCGAGATAAGCAGAATAATGGAGAACGGAAGCGCACTGGCAATGGTGACCGTTTGCAGGGCGCTCAACCCGCCCGCCACCAGAAGCGCAATGGCCACAATGCCCATCAGTGATGCCCAGAAAATCCGCTGCCACACAGGCGTCTGGCTGGAACCGCCGGAGGCCAGTGTGTCCACCACCATAGCGCCGGAATCCGCCGAGGTGATAAAGAAGACGATTACCATCGCCATAGCGATAAACGACAGTACGCTTGAGAACGGGAAATGTTCCAGGAAGTTAAACAGCGCCAGGGAGACGTCCTGCTGGACGGTGTCAGCCAGATCCGTGGCACCTTTATACATAATGAGATTGATGGCGCTGTTGCCAAAAACGGTCATCCACAGCAAGGTAAAACCTGCCGGTACGAACAGAACGCCAGTGACAAATTCACGGATTGTCCTGCCTCGTGAGACACGGGCGATAAACATACCGACAAACGGTGACCATGAAAGCCACCATCCCCAGTACAGCAGCGTCCAGCCACCCAGCCAGTTACTGGATTTAGGCTCATAGGCATACAGGTTGAAGGTTTTGCTCACCAGTTCAGAGAGATACCCGCCAGTATTTTCGACGAAAGATTTCAGAAGCAGAACGGTCGGGCCTAACAGCAGCACCATGGCGAGCAGTAATAAGGCGAGTCCCAGGTTCAGTTCGGAGAGAATACGGATGCCTTTATCCAGCCCGGAAACCACCGATATGGTTGCCATAGCGGTAATGACGACGATCAGGATCACCTGAACCGTTTCGTTTACAGGGATGCCAAAAAGGTGGTTTAACCCCGCGTTCACCTGAAGCACGCCATATCCCAGCGATGTCGCCACGCCGAACACGGTGCCGATAACGGCAAAGATGTCCACCGCGTGCCCGGCCGGGCCATATATTTTTTCGCCAATGATAGGATACAGCGCCGAACGGAGCGTCAGGGGCAGCCCGTGCCGATAGCTAAAAAATGCCAGAATTAATGCCACAATGGCATAAATAGCCCAGGCGTGCAGGCCCCAGTGGAAGAACGTCAGACGCAGCGCTTCTTTTGCAGCAGCAATAGTCTCTGGCGTTCCTACCGGCGGCGAGAGGTAGTGCATGACGGGTTCCGCCACGCCAAAGAACATCAACCCGATACCCATGCCCGCTGAAAACAACATCGCGAACCAGGAGTGATAGCTGAAATCGGGCTGGGCATGGTCGGGCCCGAGTTTGATATCACCGTATCGGGAAAGGCCGAGAAAGGTCACGCTGAGCAGTATCAGCGCGACAGCCAGAATGTAAAACCAGCTGGCATTTATGAAGATTTGTTGCTGTAAAAGTTTAAAGTTTTTATCAGCAAGATCGGGGAAAATCGCCGCAAAAGCGACCAAAAGGAAAATTAACAAAGCAGAGGTAAAAAAGACTGCTTTGTTAATCTGGCTTTTCGGTTTCCCGGGTGTGGTTTCAATTTCACTCATAACATTATCCATTCTGTTTGCGATAAATCGCGCTTCAGTACAAAGCGCGATTATTCATATCGTAGCAAAATTGAGGTCCGCTCACAGATAACCCGTGCAACAGACGCGATCCAGGGGGGCCGCAATCCTTATCCGGCCGTGTCCGCCTGGCCGTCTGATAGCCGAAAGGTGTGGAACGCCTACATGCCGGGCTGCGTCAATGTTCCCCGCCGTGGGGAATGCGATACTGCGCCAATGACTCTTTTGGGGATTGAGCTATGCAACGTGTAACCCTGTCACTTGATGATGATTTACTGGCGGACGTGGATGCGTTAATCCAGGCCCGTGGCTATCAAAACCGTTCCGAAGCGGTGCGCGATCTGGTTCGCGCCGGATTGCAGGATGCCGCAGCCAGTAGTGCCACCGGGCCGTGCATCGCGGCATTGTTTTATATTTACGATCATGAAGCCCGCGAGCTATCGCGCCGGCTGACGCGCACTTTCCACGATCATCACGATCTTTCCCTCACCAGCCTGCATGTGCATCTTGATCACGGCAGTTGCCTGGAAGTCTCATTGCTGAAAGGCGAGACGCAAAATGTGCGCAACTTTGCCGATAAAGTCATCACCGAACGCGGCGTACGCCACGGTCAGGTGATTGTGGTTCCGGTCGAACATGACGACGCGCATACCCATCATCATTCGCACGCCCATCACGAATAACACCTGTCATCCCGCGTGCCGCCAGCCCGGCACGTCTTCTCCTTAGCCCTCACGCCAGTGCTGATTGACAGCAGGGTGTCGACACAAATGACGACTCGGCATTTTACCCGGCTCGACAGGCGGCTTGATGGACGCGCTTTCAAATATAATTTATTGAATAATATGGTTATTTTTAGTTTTTAACAATCTGGCACGGTTCCTGCTTAACAGCCTGCTGACAAGACAAGCAGTGGGCAATGCCGACGGTATCGACTCGCTGTTATTCATATGATTTGGAGGGTACAGCGATGAATCGCTTCGTGATTGCGGAGCCACAGCTATGTATCGGATGCAACACCTGTATGGCTGCCTGTTCGGAAGCCCATAAGGCTCAGGGACTACAATCGCATCCACGTCTGACCGTCACCCGAGCTGACGCGCAGACCGCCCCCATGCTTTGCCGTCACTGCGAGGATGCCCCCTGCGCCAGGGTGTGTCCGGTGAACGCCATTACGCATGAGAACAACGCCATCGTCCTCAACGAAAGCCTGTGTATCGGCTGTAAGTTGTGCGGTTTGGCTTGTCCTTTCGGGGCTATCACGCCATCGGGCAGCCGCCCATTGTCTATTCCCACGCAATTCGAAAATTACGTCCCGGCAAATCTGCTGGCGGATGTGCCGGAAAGCCCTGCCAGTATGAACCCCTTCCTTGCCTGGAATGCGGGTGTACGCAGTGTGGCGGTGAAATGCGACCTGTGTGATTTCAACCCGGAAGGCCCGGCGTGCGTCAGCGTTTGCCCGACCGCCGCGCTGAAACTGGTGGATGAACGCGCCATCGCCCGGGAAGCGAAAGCACGGAGGCTGGCGGCGATGAGTAGCCTGCCGCCGGAGCTGAACCTGTTCCCCACTTACTCTCAGGAGCAGAAATTATGATGGATTCTCTTCAGCTTCTTCTGTGGGCCATCGTGTTTTACGTGGCGGGCGGTTGCGCATCCTTGCTGCTGCGCCATGCGGAGCGGATCGCAATTTATGCCGCAGGCGTGAGCGCCATGATCGGCGGCATTCTCGGCATTGCCGCCGCCTGGCCGGTGGTAATGGGCGGCGATGCGGTGGTGTTTGCCACCCAGGGGCTGTTCCCGTTCGCCGCTTTTAGCGTGCGGCTGGATGGTCTGGCGGCGTTTATGGTGCTGGTGATTTCGCTGCTGGTGGTGGTGTGCTCGCTGTACTCACTTTCGTATGTCCAGGAATATCGCGGGCGCGGCGCATGGGGCATGGGATTCTTTATGAATCTGTTTATCGCCTCTATGGTCGGCCTGGTGGTGATGGACAACGCGTTCTACTTCATCATCCTGTTTGAAATGATGTCGCTGGCGTCGTGGTTCCTGGTTATCGCTGAACAGGACGACGAATCGGTCAGCGCCGGCTTGCTGTACTTCTTTATCGCCCATGCCGGGTCGGTGCTGATCATGATGGCGTTTTTCCTGCTGTGGCGGGAAAGCGGCAGTCTCGATTTCGCCAGCTTCCGTACCCTGCAACTCTCGCCGGGGACCGCGTCTGTCGTCTTCCTGCTGGCGTTTTTGGGCTTCGGCGCCAAAGCCGGGATGCTGCCGCTGCACAGCTGGCTGCCCCGCGCTCACCCTGCCGCGCCGTCTCACGCTTCGGCATTAATGTCGGGGGTGATGGTCAAAATCGGTATCTTCGGGATTATCAAAGTCGGCATTGATTTACTCGCCACTCAACTGTGGTGGGGGATTGTGGTGCTGGCGTTCGGTGCGGTTTCGGCGGTGCTGGGCGTGCTGTATGCGCTGGCAGAGCACGACATCAAACGCCTGCTGGCCTGGCACACCGTGGAAAACATCGGGATTATTTTGATGGGTGTCGGCGTCGGCATGGTGGGGATTGCCACCGGCCATCCGGTGCTGGCGACGCTCGGCATTCTTGGCGCGCTTTACCACCTGGTGAACCATGCGGTGTTTAAAGGGCTGCTGTTCCTCGGCGCGGGCGCGATCATCTTCCGCGTGCATACCCGCGATATGGAAAAAATGGGCGGATTAGGCAAACTGATGCCGCTCACCGGCATGGCATTCCTGGTCGGCTGTATGGCGATTTCTGCACTGCCGCCGCTCAACGGGTTTATCAGCGAGTGGTACACCTATCAGTCGCTGTTTACCATGAGCCGCGACGGCAGCTTTATTATGAAACTGAGCGGCCCGATTGCCATGGTGATGCTAGCGATCACCGGGGCGCTGGCGGCCATGTGCTTCGTTAAAGTCTACGGCATAAGCTTCTGCGGTGGCGCACGTAGCGAAAAAGCGGCCGAGGCGCGTGAAGTGCCGTGGCCGATGACGAGCGCGATGCTGCTGCTGGCGCTGCTCTGTGTGGTGCTGGGCGTGGGTGCGGCGTGGATTGCGCCGATCATCGCCAACATTGCCAGCGGTCTGGTCCAGGCGCCCGACGTGGCGGTCAGCCAGGGCGCGCTGCTGGTACCGGGTGTGGCGCATCAGGCCATGCTTTCGCCTGCGGTGATGTTCATTCTGCTGCTGACCCTGCCGTTGATCCCTCTGATGATTTACCTCTCAAACCGTCGCGGACAGCAGAGTTTCCGCCGCCGCGGTGAACCGTGGGCCTGTGGTTACGCCTGGGAAGAAGCGATGTCGGCCTCTGCTGGCAGCTTTACCCAGCCGCTGCGCGTGATGTTCTCCTCGCTGTACAAACTGCGCCGTCAGCTTGACCCGTCGGTCGGGCTGGGACGTGCGCTGGAGAAAACCACCGCTGGCGCGACCCGTGTCGAGCCGTTTTGGGATGAAAAAATCATCTATCCGTTGGTCCGCCTGACCCAGTCCATGGGTGGCGGGATACAGCGACTGCAGGGTGGGGATTTCCGTCTCTACTGCCTGTACGTCGTGGCGGCGTTGGTCGTTTTACTCGTGATCACCGCGGTCTGAGGAGGGAGCGCATGTTAACGCAACACACACCGACGCTGACCATGGGGCTGTTCGCGCTGGTTCAGGCCCTGATTATGCTGGGGGTTACCCCATTACTGACCGGTATTTCCCGCCAGATCCGCGCCCGGATGCATTCGCGTCAGGGGCCGGGCATCTGGCAGGACTACCGTGATATCGCCAAATTACTCAAACGCCAGGAAGTGGCACCAGCGCAGTCGGGCGCGATGTTCCGCATCATGCCTTACGTGCTGCTGGGATCGATGCTGCTGGTGGCGATGACGTTACCGATCTTCACCCTGATGTCGCCGTTCGGCGGTGCAGGGGATTTGATAACGCTACTGTACCTGTTTGCGCTGTTCCGCTTTTTCTTCTCGCTCTCCGGGCTGGATACCGGCAGTACTTTCGCCGGGATCGGCGCCAGCCGCGAACTGGTGATCGGCATTTTAGTGGAACCGACGCTGATCCTCGCGCTGCTGGTGGTGGCGCTGATTGCCGGCTCCACCAATATCGGCACTATCAGCGCCACCCTGGCGCAGGGCTGGAGCTCGCCGACCGCCACGCTGCTGGCGTTTGTCGCCTGCGCGTTCGTCTGCTTTATCGAGATGGGCAAACTGCCGTTCGACCTTGCAGAAGCAGAGCAGGAACTCCAGGAAGGGCCGCTGACCGAGTACTCCGGCTCAGGATTCGCGCTGGTGAAATGGGGGCTGGGCCTGAAACAGGTCGTGGTCGCGCAACTTTTCCTGGCCGTGTTTATTCCGTATGGCAAAGCGGCGGAGTTCACCCCGCCTGAACTGATGTGGGCGGTGCTCGCCACCTGCATCAAGCTGCTGGTGGTGTTTGTGCTGGCCGGGCTGGTTGAGAACAGCCTTGCGCGTGGACGCTTCCTGTTGACCCACCGGGTCACCTGGCTTGGTTTCGGCGTTGCGGCGCTGGCCTTCGTTTTTTACTTAACCGGTCTGTAAGGAGCCAGGGAAACCATTATGGAAACTATCGCACTTGCGACCCTGCTGATTCCCTTTATCGGGGCGCTGCTCACGGCCTGCCTGCCGCAGCGTTATGCGCCGTGGCTGTGTACTGGCGTCGCGCTGCTGGCGACGCTCGGCACGGTTCAACTGGCGTGGCTGTTTTATCTGAGCGGTATGGAGCCGACCACGCTGTCGCTGGTTCAGTACGGCGATGTGGCGCTGTTTGGCTTCACCCTCGATCGCGTCAGCACGCTGATTGTGTTCGCGGTGGTGTTTTTAGGCTTCCTGGTCAGTTTGTACTCCACCGGGTATCTGACCAAAGGCAACCGCGAACATCCACATGACGGCACTAACCGCTATTACGCGCTGCTGCTGGTATTTATTGGCGCGATGGCCGGGCTGGTGTTGTCATCCACCATCCTCGGGCAACTGCTGTTTTTCGAAATCACCGGCGGCTGTTCCTGGGGACTGATTGGCTACTACCAGAGCGCGAAATCTCAGCGCTCCGCCATGAAAGCGCTGTTGATCACCCACGTCGCGTCCATAGGCCTGTATCTGGCGGCGGCGACGCTGTTCCTGCAAACCGGCACGTTCGCACTGAGCGCGCTGGCAGAGCTGAACGGTCCGTCGAGCCTGATCGTGTTCGGCGGCATCCTGTTTGCCGCATGGGGTAAATCCGCCCAGTTGCCGCTTCAGGCCTGGCTGCCGGATGCCATGGAAGCGCCGACACCGGTGAGCGCCTATTTACACGCCGCATCGATGGTAAAAGTCGGGGTGTACATCTTTGCCCGCGCCATTCTTTCCGCCGATCAGGTGCCACACATTATCGGCTGGATCGGCATGGGAATGGCGAGCCTGACCATCGTTTACGGCTTCATGATGTATCTGCCGCAAAAAGACATGAAGCGTCTGCTGGCCTGGTCGACCATCACCCAACTGGGCTGGATTTTCTTCGCCCTGTCGATGTCGGTGTTCGGCTCGAAAGAAGCCTTCAATAGCGGCATTGCCTACATCTTTAACCACGCCTTTGCCAAGAGCCTGTTCTTCCTGGTGGCGGGCGCGCTGAGCTACAGCTGCGGCACCCGTATGCTGCCGAAGCTCAAAGGGCTGATGCGCAATATGCCGCTGCTGGGCGTGGGTTTCTGCGTCGCGGCGCTGGCGATTGCCGGGGTTCCGCCGTTCAACGGCTTTTTCAGTAAGTTCCCGCTGTTTGCCGCTGGCTTTGCGCTCTCCAGTGACTACTGGGTCATGACGCCGTTGATGGTGCTGCTGCTGGTTGAATCGGTAGCAAGCTTCGCCTGGCTGCTCTACTGGTTCGGGCGCGTGGTGCCTGGCGAGCCGAGCGAGGCGGTGGCGCAAGCGTCGCCAGTGCCGATCGCGATGCGGGTGGTGCTGATTGTCCTGGTGGCGATGTCGCTGTGCTCCAGCGTCATTGCTGTCGCCTGGTTGGGATAAGGGAGTCGAATATGACCGGAACACTTATCGTCAATAACCTCGCCGGCGTGATGATGATCACGTCCTTGCTGGTGATTGGCGTCAAACGTCCTGCCGCCGCGTGTTGGTTCTATGCGCTGCAATCACTGATGCTGGTAGGCATTTTTGTCACGCTGGCGGAAACCCTGAACGCCCATGAGCTGCTCTCCTGGTCGATCAGTGCTTTCATCACCAAAGTGGTGATGGTGCCGCTGATTATGGGATACGCCTTTCGCAAACTCTCCGATCCCAGCGCCAATGCCGGGATTATCAGCCCGGCGCTGTTAATGGTGGCCGCTGCGGCCATCGTGCTGCTGGCCTGGTTCGTGGTGGAACCGGTGACGGTGCCGCTGGTGACGGAGCTGAAACCGGCGCTGGCGGTGTCCCTCGGCCACTTCCTGCTGGGGCTGCTGTGTATCGTCACGCAACGCAACATCCTTAAACAGGTGTTTGGCTACTGCCTGATGGAAAACGGCTCGCATCTGACGCTGGCGCTGCTGGCGAACCGCGCGCCGGAACTGGTGGAAATCGGAATCGCTACGGACGCTATTTTTGCCGTGATCGTGATGGCGGTGTTGGCGCGCAAAATTTTCCATACGCTCAACACGCTGAATGTTGATCAACTGACGGCGCTGAAGGGGTAAGCAGATGAATGACAGTACGATGTTTCTTTGGCTGCTGGGCGTACCGCTGGTAGCCGCGCTACTGGCGTTCGCCTGCCGTCTGCTCGGCGACGGCGCACGTGGCGTGGTGACAGCGGTTCACACCGTCGCCATTACCGCGCTGCTGGGCGTCAGCCTGTGGGGCGTGGCGCAAGTGTATGAGTACCAGGATTTACTGGCGGCGCATCAGTGGCTGCACCTTGATAGCCTGAGCGGCCTGTTCCTGGGACTGCTGGGCGTGGTGGGCTTCTTAACCGGGCTTTACTCCATCGGATATATGAACCATGAAGTAAAAAGCGGCGAACTGAGCGTGAAAAGCCTGTGCAACTACTACGGCTTTTTCCACCTGTTTATTTTCACCATGCTGCTGGTGGTGACCAGTAACAACCTGATCCTGATGTGGGCGGCTATCGAAGCCACAACGCTCAGCTCAACGTTCCTGGTTGGCCTGTACGGCCAGCGCTCGTCGCTGGAAGCCGCCTGGAAGTACATCATCATTTGTACCGTCGGGGTGGCGTTTGGCCTTTACGGGACGGTGCTGGTGTACTCCAACGCGGCGGGTGTCCTGCCGAACCCCGGCGACGCCATTTTCTGGACCGAAGTGATGAAACACCCGGATCTGCTGGACCCGACGCTGATGCATCTGGCGTTTGTGTTCGTGCTGATCGGTTTTGGCACCAAGATGGGCATCTTTCCGATGCACGCCTGGCTGCCGGATGCGCACAGTGAAGCGCCAAGCCCGACCAGTGCGCTGCTCTCGGCGGTACTGCTGAACTGCGCGCTGCTGATCATCGTGCGTTACTACATCCTGATCAGCGCATCGATTGGCCCGCAGTTCCCCAATACCTTGCTGATTGTCTTCGGCATGTTGTCGGTGGCGGTCGCGGCGTTCTTTATCCTCGTTCAGCGCGACGTCAAACGTCTGCTGGCCTATTCGAGCGTGGAGAATATGGGGCTTATCGCCGTGGCTATCGGCATCGGTGGGCCGCTCGGCGTGCTGGCCGGGCTGCTGCATACCCTCAACCATAGCCTGGCGAAAGCGCTACTGTTCTGCGGCTCCGGCAACCTGCTGTTGAAATATGGCACCCGCGATCTTGATGTGGTGCGCGGCATGATGCGCGTCGCGCCGTTCAGCGCGGTGCTGCTGGCAGGCGGCGCACTGGCGCTTGGCGGTATGCCACCGTTCAACGTGTTTCTTAGCGAATTTATGACCGTCACCGCCGGGCTGGCGGGCGAGCATCTGTGGCTGACCATTGTGCTGCTGTTGCTGCTGACGGTGGTGTTAGGCGGGCTGATCCGCATGGTTGCCAAAGTCTGCTTTGGCGAAGCACCGCAGGCGGTGGCAAAAGGCGAGCTTGGGTTATTAACCACCATGCCGCTGCTGATCCTGTTAGTGCTGATGCTGGTGATGGGGACGCACATTCCCAAACCCGTCACCTACATGCTTGAGCGCGCTTCCACCATTGTCATGAATCAGTCCGATTCTCAACAGCGCTATTCGTGGCCGTGGGCCACCAGCGACGCGTCGGTGACTGCCGACCGTGCCGCCACCCTTAACCGTCAGGAGAAGTAACGTGAGCTACGAAAATTTCGTCAACAATATGCAAAGCAGCGCCAGACGTGGCGTGGGCTATCTGGCGCAAATCCGCCAGAAGTTCCCGTCGGCGGTGCTGGACGAGGAATGGCAAACGGCGGATCAGCTCACCATTACGGTTAAAACTGACGCGTTGCCGGAAGTGGTGGAGTTTATTTATTACCAGCTTAACGGCTGGCTGCCGGTGCTGTTCGGTAATGACGAACGCCCGTTAAACGGCCAGTTCGCGGTGTATTACGTGCTGTCGCTGGAAGGCGAAGAGAAGTGCTGGATAACCGTGAAAGCGTATGTCAGCCCGATTACGCAGGAGTATCCGTCCGTCACGCCGCGCGTCCCTGCTGCGGTGTGGGGGGAGCGCGAAGTACGCGATATGTACGGCCTGAAGCCGGTCGGTTTGCCGGATGAGCGCCGCCTGGTGCTACCGGACGACTGGCCGGACGATCTCTATCCGCTGCGCAAAGACACTATGGATTATCGTCAGCGTCCGGAGCCGACCACCGATACCGAAACCTATCCCTTCGTTAACGAAGCCACCGGTGAAACCCGCGTCGTGCCGATTGGCCCGCTGCATATCACCTCCGACGAACCGGGCCACTTCCGTTTGTTCGTTGATGGCGAACAGATTGTCGATGCCGACTACCGCCTGTTCTATGTCCACCGCGGCATGGAAAAACTGGCGGAAACCCGTATGGGTTATAACGAAGTGACGTTCCTGTCTGACCGCGTGTGCGGTATCTGCGGGTTCACTCACAGCGTGGCCTACGCGACTTCGGTGGAAAATGCGCTGGGCATTTATGTGCCGCAACGCGCCCACACCATCCGCAGTATTTTGCTGGAAGTGGAGCGCCTTCACAGCCATCTGTTAAATATCGGGCTGAGCAGTCACTTTGTCGGCTTCGACACCGGCTTTATGCAATTTTTCCGCATCAGGGAGAAATCCATGACCATGGCGGAATTGCTGACCGGGGCGCGCAAAACCTATGGCATGAACCTGATTGGCGGCGTACGTCGCGATATCAATAAAACCCAACGCCTCAACACCCTGAAGCTGGTGCGCGAAATGCGCGTCGAGTTCCAGAACCTGGTGGATATGCTGCTGACGACGCCAAATATCGAACAGCGCACCGTGGGCGTGGGCGTGCTGGATCGTAAAGTCGCCCGCGACCACAGCCCGGTGGGGCCGATGATCCGCGCCAGTGGCTTTGCCCGCGATGTGCGTTTCGACCACCCGTTCGCCGACTACGGCAACCTGCCCAAAACCCTGTTCACCATGGACGGCGGTGATGTGTTCTCACGGGTTATGGTGCGCGTGAAAGAGGTGTTCGACTCGCTGGCGATGATTGAATACGCCCTGGATAACCTGCCTGACGGCGACATCCTGACCGAAGGCTTTACCTATAAGCCGCACAAATTCGCGCTGGGCTATACCGAAGCGCCGCGCGGTGAAGATATTCACTGGAGCATGCTCGGCGACAACCAGAAACTTTACCGCTGGCGCTGCCGTGCAGCGACCTACGCCAACTGGCCGGTGCTGCGCTACATGCTGCAGGGGAATACCGTCTCCGATGCACCGCTGATTATCGGCAGCCTCGATCCCTGCTACTCCTGTACCGACCGCGTGACGCTGGTGGACGTGCGTAAACGCAGCGTCAAAACCGTGCCGTATCAGGAAATTGAGCGTTACGGGATTGAGCGCAATCAGTCGCCGCTCAAGTGAGGACTAAACGATGCTGAAACTGTTTAAAACCATCCTCAAAACGGGCGAAGCTACGGTTAAGTACCCGTTTAAACCGCTGGAAGTTTGCCCCGGCTTTCGCGGCAAACCGGTGTATGACGCCGAACAATGTATCGCCTGCGGCGCGTGTACCGTGGCTTGCCCGGCGAATGCGTTGACCATGGAAACCGACACCACAACCGGTGAACGGGTATGGCAAATCTTCTATGGCCGCTGCATTTTCTGCGCCCGCTGTGAAGAAGTGTGCCCGACCCGGGCGATTGTGTTGTCGGAAGAGTTTGAACTGGCAGTGACCCAAAAGGCCGATCTGTACACCACAGCGACTTTCGCGCTGCACAGCTGCCCGCAGTGCAACCAGCCATTCACCACCAAAAAGGCGCTGGCGCTGACGATGGATTTGCTGGCCCAGTCCAGCGGCGATCCCGACACCGTTGAGGCATTGCGTGAAGTGTACGAGTGCTGCCCGGGCTGCCGTCAAAAATACAACCTGAGCACTAACGGGTCGCTGCGCATGCGCCAGATTGCTGTGGGAGAAAAATCATGAGCCTGCCGGATATTAAGGTCAATCATCACGTTAGCCAGCCGATCCTGCTGGATGAACAGGCCGCGAAGCTTAAAACTACCTTGCTGAAGGACATCCAGCGTTCCGCCTACGTTTACCGCGTTGACTGCGGCGGCTGTAACGGCTGCGAAATCGAAATCTTCTCGGCGATTACGCCGCTGTTTGACGCGGAACGTTTCGGCATTAAGGTCGTCGCGTCTCCACGCCATGCCGATATTCTGTTGTTTACCGGCGCGGTGACGCGCGCCATGCGCGTTCCGGCGCTGCGTGCCTATGAATCGGCACCGGACCCGAAAATCTGTATCTCCTACGGCGCATGCGGATGCGGCGGCGGTATTTTCCACGATTTGTACTGCGTGTGGAGCGGCAGCGAATCTATCGTGCCCATCGACGTATGGATCCCCGGTTGCCCGCCGACCCCGGCGGCTACGCTGTACGGCTTTGCGGTGGCGCTGGGGCTGCTCGATCAGAAACTCAAAGGCGAACAGCATATTGAAGCCATCGGTGAAAAAGCGGCGTTGATCCTGCCGGAAGTGCCGTTGGCTACCCGCGTCATGATTGAGCGCGAAGCCCGCCGCATGGGCGGTTACTGGCAGGGGCGGCTTATCAGCGATGAGTTTTTAAAACGTCTGCACGGCGCGTCGGTGAGTGAAGTCGCGCCGCGTTTGTCCCAGTGGCTTAACGAAGAAAACGATCCACGGTTGCGGGAAATTGTTCAGCGTCTGGCCGGGTTACTACAGCAAGGTGCATTACCGGGAGGCCAACATGGCTAATACCCGTCCGCCGGAAGTGGTGTTCTGGTCGCTGCGCCAGAAATTCGTCGACAGCGATGACGACGTGCCGGAAGAAGCGCAGCAGGTGATGTACTACTCGCTGGCGATAGGCCATCACGTTGGGATGATCGACTGCCTGAAAACCGAACTGGTATGCCCCCTTGAGCAATATCAGCAGTGGCTTGCGCTTCTGCCGGAAGGGGAGGCCAGACGCAAATTGCAGGGGCTGTTAACCTTCGGGGAAATCACCATCGACTCCACCCATACTTCGCTGCTGGCAAATGCGCTTGCGCCGTTGCGCGACAGTGCGGCTGAGCCGTTTAACCACTGGAGCGCCACGCTGATTCGCCTGATGGGCGAGATTGTGCGCGAACCTGCCATTTACCTGATCGTGAAGAGGAAACCATGAAACCCTCAGAAATCAACGGCGTCGTGCTCACTGTCGGCAACAGCATGATGGGCGATGACGGCGCCGGGCCGATGCTTGGCGAGAAAATGCTCCGGGATCCGGTATCAGGATGGACGGTGGTGAACGGCGGTTCAGCACCGGAAAACGTGGTGCATCAGGTTCGTGCGCTGAATCCTTCGCGGGTCGTGGTGGTGGACGCCACGGATATGGGGCTGAGTCCGGGTGAAATCCGGGTGGTGGACCCCAACGATATCGCCGACATGTTTATCGTCAGCACCCATACCATGCCGCTGACGTTTCTTATCGACAGCCTGAAGGACGATGTGCCGGAAGTCACCTTTATCGGCATTCAACCGGATATTGTGGCGTTTTACTTTCCCGTTACCCCGGCGGTGTGTGACGCGGTGGAGCGGTTGTATCAGCATCTGGAAAACTGGCAAGGTCCCGAAGGGATTGAAGCGCTGGTGATTGAGGCTTCTGAAGAAATATAAGCCGCCTTCAGATGCACAACGCCGGGGTGAAATGTCCCCGGCGTTGTTGTTTTTCAACTGCTTACTTAAATCTCCCGCGCCGATATTCCCAGCCTCTGCATTCTTGATAACAGCGTACTGCGCTTTAACCCCAGCCGCGCCGCGGCACCGCGAGGCCCTGCGACAATGCCGTTGGTTTCCCGCAACACCTGGATAATCCGTTCGCGCTCGGCGTCATCATGTTCCGGCACCGGCGGGGTGATCATCGCAGGCGCTGGACGAGACGTCCGCACCGGCGCAGGCGCTTCGGCAGGCAGATAGTGGCGTAATTTTTCCAGGGGAAGATGCAGCGTGTTGCCCTGGCTCAGGATCACCGCCCGTTCAATGACGTTTTCCAGTTCACGCACGTTACCCGGCCATGGCAGTTGGCTTAACAGGCGCATCCCTTCGGCAGAAATGCTGTCGATGGTGCGGTTCATCCGGCGCGAGATTTTTTGGGTGAAATGTTTTGCCAGTAACGGAATATCTTCCGGACGCTCGCGCAGCGGCGGGATCAGAATGGGGAACACATTCAGACGGTAATAGAGATCGCTACGGAATTCGCGATCCAGTGACTTTTGATGCAAATCCTGGTTGGTGGCGGCAATCAGCCGCACGTTCACCGGGATCACCCGGTTACTGCCAAGGCGTTCGATCTCGCGTTCCTGCAGGACGCGCAGCAGTTTCGGCTGCAGCTCAAGCGGCATATCGCCCACTTCATCCAGGAACAGCGATCCGCCTTCAGCGTGTTCGAAACGGCCAATATGGGTGGATGTCGCACCGGTAAACGCGCCTTTTTCATGCCCAAACAGATCGCTTTCAATCAGCGTGGCAGGGATCGCGGCGCAGTTCATTTTCACCATCCGGTGACCTTTGCGCTGGCTCAAATTATGGATCGCACGCGCCACCAGCTCTTTACCGGTGCCGGTTTCACCCAAAATCAATACCGTACAGTCGCTCTGCGCCACCATCTCGATTTGGGTGATCACCTCTTTCATCGCCTGGCTTTGATAGATGATTTCGCTGAAGTGCTCTTCACTGCCAATCTGTTCGTTAAGCCAGATATTCTCGATTTCCAGCGTCTCTTTAAGCCGGTTAATCACGCTATAAGCGCTGGCGTTATCCACGGCGATGCTGATACGCGCCGCGATTTGCTGCAACAGATGGAGATGGCTTCCCTGGAACATTCCGCCGCTGCGATGGGCGAGTACCAGTACGCCTTGCGGCTCATGGCCGAATTGTAAGGGCAGCAGGCAGACATTATTCAGCCCGTTGCGGGTGGCGCGGGCAAGCAGGGCGTCTTTCCGGACTCTTTCATCTTCATTATTAAGCTGCATTACGCAAAGCTGCGGCTGCGCGCTGCTCTGGGAGAGCAGGGTATCCTGCATGGCAATAAATTCACGCTCGCTGACCAGCGGCGCGCCGGGCGCATACCAGGTGGAGAAGAGATCGAACCGCGCATGCCGGGAATCGGCGTCCAGCAAAGCCATGCCGATATAATCGATCCCGAAAAAACGGTGGATCTCTTTTGACACTTCAGAGACCAGCGCGTGCATGTCGAGATGGGAGATCACCGAATTGGTGGTGTCGACCAGAATACGAAAGTGATCGCGTTCGTCACGCAGCTGCCGACACTCATTCTGCAAGGCTTCCTGGGTCAGTAAATGCTGCAACAGGGCGGCAACTGAAGGGCACAGCTGGGAGAACCATCGTTTCGCTTGCTCGCTAAAAGGCGTGTGCGCGGGCGGAATAAATAACAGTCGGCCCAGCGCGTTGCCGTTTACGGTAAGCGGCTGAATAAAGGCATCCTGAGGTTCGTCCTGAGAGGCGGAAAACAGCGTATCCTGTTTGGCGACGTTACCTTCGGCATTACAATGCCAGCGAACGTGAGGCAGCCGCAGTTCCAGCGCTGCGGGAAGGTACGGCAACGCCGGATGGCGGATCAGCGTGTGCAGCAAACCCGGAATATCGCTTTGCAAATAAAGCGCTTGCGCTATCCGTTGCATACTCTCCTGCATTGAAGAAGATGTCGTCACGTTGTCATAAGCCATTGTCACATTTATCACCATGATGTCAGGTGAAAATAAGCCTGTATACCCTTCATCCTTCGCATTGCCCGTGCGTCAGGGGCCAGCCTTTGCGAGCCGCGCCGCGCCAGGGAGGTCACCTTTGCAGGTTTCGTCCCACGACAGGAAAGAATCCGGATAAAAATTTCACCGATAAAAAAGTATACCGTCACGGCTATTTGATTTGAACGCGCCAGGTCAGGTTATTCGGTTTTATTGTTGGTAATTATTCTCATTAGTCCAGCTTTCAGGCAAATTTGCTGGTTAAGTCAACGTCTACCGCCAATAAAAATCGAGTGGTACAGATTATGCATAAGTCGCGTGTGATGCTGTCTCTATTTTTAATCCGATTTGATGGTGATCAACATGAACGACAATAATTTTTTTGATTTGCGTTTGCCAGCGGAAATGGCAAAAGTGGCGGAACAGGCTGGCTGTTATAAAGCGACAAAAAAGAAATCGTTATCTTTTTTTCTTGCGATAACCGCCGGGGTTTTTATTGGTCTGGCATTTGTTTTTTATATCACGGTTATTACCGGCAGTCCGGCGAACGGTTTGACAAAACTGGCGGGCGGCTTGTGTTTTGCGATGGGATTAATACTGGTGGTCATTTGCGGCGCCGATCTGTTTACCTCAACAGTTCTCACGGTAGTCGCCCGCGCCAGCGGGCTTATTACCTGGCGGCAATTGATTGTTAACTGGATAGTGGTTTATCTGGGCAATATGGCTGGCGCGCTGTTCCTGGTGGCGCTCATCTGGGGAGCCGGGCAGTACATGGCCGTAGACGGCCAGTGGGGATTGAGCGTACTCAACACGGCTGACCATAAGCTGCACCACACCTTTTTCGAAGCGGTATGTTTAGGCACGTTGTGTAATTTGATGGTCTGCCTGGCGGTGTGGATGAGTTATTCGGGCCATTCACTGACGGATAAAGTTGTGGCAATGTTATTTCCTGTCGCCATGTTTGTTGCGAGTGGATTCGAGCACAGCATTGCCAATCTGTTTTTGATCCCGATGGGTATCGTTATTCGCTATTTCGCGCCGGATGCCTTCTGGCATTCAATAGGCATGACGGCGGATCGCTTTCCGGCATTAACGGTTAATGATTTTATTTTTAATAATCTAATACCGGTCACGATTGGCAATATTATTGGCGGCGGCGTACTGGTCGGGATTACCTACTGGATTATCTATCTTAATCCGGCGAATCAACGACATTAATTAAAAATAACCCTACAGGTAGAGACAAAAGTGTCGTATGAAATAGCAGCAGTTTTGTCATGCGGAATATATCGACATTCGACATACGGCATCATAAACGCTGTTTTGTGATCGGTTGCAAAAATTCAGTCAATCAGTAAGTCCTTCAGAATCTCCTGGCGGCCTGACGGACAGGTTATCGGAACGCAATTCTCCGAGGACAGGCCGTGCGTGGCCGTCAGCCCGGGTTACCGCGAAAATGTTCGACACTTCTGCCGAACATGCGGTAATCACCGGGTGAAAAACCGTCGTGATTTTTTAATTTACTGTATTTAAACAACTTATTCTCCATAAAAAGAATGGCACGTTGTTTGCTAATTACTGCTGGCAATGTGAGTGACCGGCTTGCCCGGTTAAAAATAACGAAGACTCAGGAGTGAGCTGATGAACCGGTTCATCTTTGCGGATTCCAATAAATGTATTGGCTGCCGGACGTGTGAAGTTGCCTGTGTAATGGCGCACGGAGACGGCGATATCGCGCAGATAACGCAGTATCAGTTTTCACCACGCATTCATGTGGTGAAGGGCTTTAGCGTCAGTACGGCGGTGGTATGCCGTCAATGTGAAGACGCCCCGTGCGCGACGGTATGTCCGAATGCCGCCATCACGCGGAAAAACGACTTCATTTATGTCGATCAACAAAAATGTATTGGCTGTAAAACCTGCGTGGTGGCATGCCCTTACGGCACCATGGAAGTGGTAACGAAAGTGGTGGTTAGTGATGATCATGCGCTGAGCGGCGGCTTAAATACCCGCGCCCAGGCCAACAAATGCGATTTGTGCCATACCCGTGATGTGGGGCCTGCCTGTGTGGAAGTCTGCCCGACGAAAGCGCTGGTAGTCATGGACAGAAACGCCGTCGATCAGATGGTGCAGGAAAAACGCCGCCGTGCGGCGCTCGATACGTCAGTTTCAGGATCCTTCTTAAACTTTTGACTCCCTGGTCAGGGGAAAAGGTTACGCAATGGAAAAAATCATTTCTGTGTGCCCGTACTGCGGTGCTGGGTGCAAACTTAATTTGTGTGTGGAAAACGGCAAAATTGTCCGCGCTGAAGCGGCCAATGGGGTCACCAACCAGAACGAACTCTGCCTGAAAGGCTACTACGGTTGGGATTTTCTCAACGACACCCGCCTGCTGACGCCACGCCTTCAGGAACCGATGATTCGCCGCCAGAAGGGAGGCCCCTTCGAAGTGGTTTCCTGGGATGAGGCGATCCGCTTTACCGCGTCCCGTTTGCAGGAGATTAAGGCAAAATACGGCCCGAAATCGATCATGCTTACCGGATCGTCACGCGGCACCGGAAATGAAACCAACTACGTGATGCAGAAATTCGCGCGCGGAGTAATCGGTAATAACAATATCGACTGCTGCGCCAGGGTATGTCATGGCCCGTCCGTGGCGGGTCTGCGCCAGACGCTGGGCAACGGCGCGATGAGCAACTCGATTTCCGATATCGAAAACTCACAATGTCTGCTGGTGTTCGGTTACAACTGCGCCGATTCGCACCCCATCGTGGCGCGGCGGGTAGTAAAAGCCAAAGAGAAAGGCGCAAAAATCATCGTTTGCGATCCGCGTAAAATCGAAACGGCGCGCATTGCCGATCAGCATCTGCAAATGAAAAACGGCAGCAACATGGCGCTGGTTAACGCCTTCGCCCATGTGCTGATTGAAGAAGATCTCTACGATAAAGCCTACGTCGCAAACTTCACTGAAGGGTTTGAAGCCTACCGCAGCATTGTGGCGGACTATAGCCCGGAAGCAGTGGAAGAACTGGTCGGCGTTCCGGCTCAGGAAATCCGTCAGGCGATGCGTACTTACGCCGCCGCGCCGTCTGCCACCATTATGTGGGGCATGGGCGTTACCCAGTTTGGTCAGGCGGTGGATGTAGTGAAAGGGCTGTCGGGCCTTGCGCTGTTAACCGGTAATCTGGGGCGGCCAAACGTGGGCGTCGGACCGGTGAGGGGGCAAAACAACGTGCAGGGCGCGTGCGATATGGGCGCGTTACCGGATCTGTTCCCTGGTTATCAGTCAGTCAGCGATCCGGCAGTACGGGAGAAATTCGCTAAAGCCTGGCGCATCGATCCGAACACCCTCGATCCGGAGCCGGGCTACCGCATCACTGAAGTGCCACACCTGGCGATGGAAGGCAAAGTCAAAGCCTATTACATCATGGGCGAAGATCCGCTCCAGACCGAAGCCGATTTAGGGCTGGTTCGTCGGGGATTTGAAGCACTGGATTTTGTGGTGGTACAGGACATCTTCATGACCCAGACCGCCGAACAGGCGGATGTGATCCTGCCCGCCACCAGCTGGGGCGAACACGGCGGGGTATTCTCCTGCGCGGATCGCGGATTCCAGCGGTTTGAAAAAGCGGTGGAAGCGAAAGGGAATGTCAAACGCGACTGGGAGATCATCAGCCTGATTTCCACCGCGATGGGCTACCCGATGAAATACGACAATAACGAAGCCATCTGGAACGAGCTGCGTGAACTGTGCCCGCTCTATTATGGCGTGACCTGGGAAAAAATGGCCGGGCTGGGCCACGTCCAGTGGCCATGTCCGACGCTGGACCACCCCGGTACGCCCTATCTGTATCAGGATAACAAGTTCGCCACCCCGAGCGGCAAAGGGCAACTGTTCGCCACCGCCTGGCGTGCGCCAGCGGAAATCCCGGACGAGAGCTATCCGCTGGTGCTGTGCACCGTGCGTGAAGTCGGGCATTACAGCTGCCGCTCAATGACCGGCAACTGCCGCGCACTGGTAACGCTGGCCGATGAACCGGGCTTTGTGCAGATGCATCCTGACGATGCCCGTAAACTCGGCGTCGCTAATCAGGCGCTGGTGTGGGTGATGTCGCGACGTGGCAAAGTCATCTCACGCTGCAATTATAATGAGCGCGTTAACCGCGGCGCGGTGTACATGACCTATCAGTGGTGGATTGGAGCCTGTAATGAATTAACGCAGGATAATCTTGACCCTACCTCCAAAACGCCGGAAACGAAATACTGTGCGGCGCGGGTTGAAGCCATTGAGGATCAGAAATGGGCGGAGAATTTCGCCAGTCAGTCCTACAACGACATGAAAGCCCGTCTGCGTCAGCACGTTGACGGCGCGGTTCGTGCGCTGGCCTGATTCAAAGGCGGACCTGCGTCCGCCTTACTTTTTCCGGTGCGGTAAGCCGCACCTTTTTGCCTGTGAACGGGGCTTTTCTCCCTGTGCCTGCTAACCTTGGCGCAACGCATCCCCGAAAACCTTCTGATACAGTCAAAAAGACAATATATAGTCATAATGACAGTGTAAATATGACCATTTTTGTCATAAATAACTTATTAACTTACTGATTTTATTGTTTTTAATTTCTGGCATGGAATGTGCAATTTAATGACTAAATAGCATAAAAGACGAGGTAAAACCTATGGCTCATCGCATTCCCGCTGATTATAAACACACCCGCTCTACTGCTTTCTTTGACCGCAACTCGGTCCCTCAGGCGCTGTTAACCCATCACAACACCAAAAAAGATGTCTATGGTCGCCTTTCCGTCATGCGTGGCGCGGTAAAATACTTCGGATTTAAAGATGAACACGACCAGACACCGGAAATTGAACTTATTATTAATGAAGGGCAGTTTGGCGTGAGTCCGCCGCAGTACTGGCACCGTATCGAACTGCTGACGCCGGACACCTATTTTAATATCGACTTTTTCGCCGCGCCTGACGCGGAGCTGGACGGTAAAGGTTTTGGTCAGGTCGTACAGACGAAACCTCAAAACTGACCGGCGTGAGGACTGACTGACAGGAGAAGAGGATGGGCACGCGTCTCGATCGTGAAAAGCAGACCATCAAAAAGATGATAGCGCTTTACCAGCGTCAAAGCCCGCAAGCGCTGGCAGAGCCTGAGCATTATCAGGCGCTGTATGACTATGCGATGAAGCGTCTGGATAAATGCGCGTTTGGTGAAAACAAGCCAGCCTGCCGCCAGTGCCCGATTCACTGCTATCAGCCCGCCAAACGCGAAGAGATGAAGCAAATCATGCGTTGGGCGGGGCCGAAGATGCTGTGGCGGCATCCGGTTCTGACCATTCGCCATTTGATTGATGACCGGGCGCCCGTGCCGCCCATCCCGGAAAAATACCGTAAAAAGTAGAACGCTTTTTACGGTATCAACTTCGGATCCCGTTCGTCCGGGCCGCGCGCAACCTGCCGCGATGCCCGGACAATCCAGCCGTTTGTTAACGTTGCCGGGCCATCAGCTTGCGATACCAGCGCGGATGGTGCTTACGCGCCCATTGCTGGCTGACACGGCCTTCAATCATGCCCTTAATCGATCCTTTCACCCAGAACGCCATATAGATATGGATCAGGATGGCGTGGATCAGCACGATAGCCACCGCCGCGTGGATCAGCAGACCATAGCGAATCACCGGGATTGGGAAATAGGCGGCGAACCAGGGCCGCCAGATAATAATCCCGCTGATCAGCAGCACAAAAATCAGGCTCATGATGGTCCAGAACATCATCTTCTGTCCGGCGTTATATTTACCGACATCCGCGACGTGATGCTCATTGCCCTTTAACACCTCGACAATATTCTTCACCCACGCGGCATCCTCACGCTCCGGCAGGTTGTGTTTCACAAAGCGGAAAAACATAAACATCAGCAGGATAAACATCAGCACGCCAAAGAACGGATGCAGGATGCGCCCCATTTGCGGCGTGCCGAAGGTTTCTGTCAGCCACTGAAGCGTCGGGAAAAACAGCGCAATGCCCGACAGCGCCACCAGGAAAAAGCAGATGGCGACCGTCCAGTGGGTAGCCCGATCGATAAAACGGGTGCGCAGGATTTTGGGTTCATTATTCATGGATGTCCTCCGGTTTCTCTTCCGTGGATTCAGTGTTCGGCCCCACGCCGATATAGTGGAAAATCAGCCCGGCGAAGGTGGCCATAAAACCGAGGGCGGCCAGCGGTTTCAATGCGCCTTTCCACAACGTGATTGAGGTATCGATATGCGGGTCAGCCTTCAGGCCGTGGTACAGCTCAGGATTGTCGGCATGGTGCAAAACGTACATCACATGGGTGCCGTTCACGCCCTGAGGATCGTATAACCCGGCGTTGGGGTAACCGCGTGACTTCAAATCCGCGATACGCGTTTCGGCGACCTTTTTCATCTCCTCTTTCGTGCCGAACTGGAGGGCACCGGTTGGGCAGGTTTTCACGCAGGCGGGTTCCTGGCCTGCTGCCACGCGATCCACGCACAGGGTGCATTTGTACACCCGGTTGTCCTCTTTATTGAGGCGCGGGATATTAAACGGACAACCGGCGATGCAGTAACCGCAGCCGATGCAGTGTTCGGACTGAAAATCAACGATGCCATTTTTGTACTGCACGATGGCGCCTGCCGACGGACAGGCTTTCAGGCAGCCCGGATCGGTGCAGTGCATACAGCCGTCTTTGCGGATCAGCCACTCCAGACGGCCATGCTCTTTGGTTTCGCTAAAGCGCATCACCGTCCAGGCTTTGGCGTCCAGATCGAGGGGGTTATCGTAAACACCGATGTTTTCACCCACTTCGGTGCGGATATCGTTCCATTCGGAGCAGGCGACCTGGCAGCCTTTGCAGCCGATACAGGTGGTGACGTCGATTAACTTGGCGACTTCCTGCTTAAAATCACGCGCCTGGGGCGGCGGTGTTAACCGGTTAGTCGCTGAAATTTGAATGATGTCCTGAGATTGCATTGACACAGGGCGCTCCTTACAGCTTCTCAATATTGACGAGGAACGCCTTGAATTCCGGCGTTTGCGAGTTAGCGTCACCGACGCTTGGCGTCAGGGTATTGGCGAGGAACCCTTTGCGCGTGGTGCCTTCAAAGCCCCAGTGGCAGGGCACGCCAATCGTCGAGACCGGTTTTCCTGCCACGTTCAGGGTGTGCAGACGCGCGGTCACCACCGCTTTGGCCTTAATAAAGCCGCGGCGCGACGAGACTTTTACCCAGTCTCCGGCATTAATGCCTTTCTCTTTCGCCAGCTGCTCACCCACTTCTACAAACTGTTGCGGCTGGGCGATGGCGTTGATTAACGCGTGCTTGGTCCAGTGACGGAACAGTTCGGTAATGGAGTAGGTGGTGGCGACGTACGGGAAGTGCTCCGCTGTGCCGAGCATACGGGCATCGCTCGGGAAAATGCGCGCCACCGGGCTGTGCACCACGTTGGGATGCAGCGGGTTCGTGCCAATAGGGCTTTCCATCGGCTCGTAGTGTTCCGGGAACGGACCATCGGCCAGTTTATTCAGCGCGAACAGATGACCCACACCGTCCGGCAGCATAATAAACGGCCCGACTTTGTCCTGCGGCGCAGCGGTGGGCGGGTAGTCCGGCACATCAAACCCTTGCCATTTCTTACCGTTCCACTGCATTAACGGACGTTCCGGGTCCCAGGCGTTACCCTGTGCGTCAGAGGAGGCGCGGTTATAGAGGATGCGGCGGTTCATCGGCCACGCCCATGACCAGTTATTGACAGCGCCCAGACCGGACGGATCGGCATTATCGCGATTTGCCATCTGGTTGCCTTGCTCGGTCCAGCTCCCGGTATAGATCCAGCACAGGCTGCTGGTGGAGCCATCATCGCGCAGATGGGCGAAGGAGCTGAGCTGCTGGCCTGCTCTGGCGAGAAGCGTGCCGTCTTTATCGTGCACATCCCGCCAGGCACGACCGTTGGATTCGCGGGCAATCTCTTCCGGCTGCGGATCGTGCGGATCGTCATAGTTCCAGTCGATAGCCAGCAACGGTTCTGCCCCGACGCCGCCCTCGTCGCGATACAGTTCGCGCAGACGCAGGAACAGACGAGCCAGAATTTTAGTGTCGTGCAGCGCTTCCCCCGGCGGGTTGGCGGCGGCGTAATGCCACTGGAGCCAGCGCGATGAGTTGGCGACCGAGCCGTTTTCTTCAGCAAAGCAGGCCGTTGGCAGGCGGAACACTTCGGTCTGAATGGTGCTGCTGTCCACGGCGTTCATTTCGTCATGGTTTTGCCAGAAGCTGGCGGTTTCGGTCGCCAGCGGATCCATCACCACCATGTATTTCAGCTTTGAGAATGCCTCTACCGCTTTGTTTTTATTCGGGAACGAGGCAAGCGCATTAAAGCCCTGCACCAGCAGGCCGTTAAACTCGCCGTCAACCATCTGGTTGACCATGCTCATCACGTCGTGTTTTTTGTCCCACTTCGGCAGGTAGTCATAGCCCCACTGGTTGTCGGCGGTGGCGGCATCGCCGTAAAAGCCTTTCAGCAGACTCACCATAAAGGCCGGGGTGTTTTTCCAGTAGTTCACCTGGCCCGGCATCACCGATTTTGGCGTGATTTGTTCCAGAAAGGCCTGCAGCGACGTCTGTTTTTCGTTCGGCAGCGGCAGATAGCCCGGCAATGAACCATCAAGCAGCCCCAGGTCGGTATAGCCCTGAACATTGGAGTGACCGCGCAGGGCGTTAATGCCGCCGCCCATCATGCCGATGTTGCCCAGCAGCAGCTGCACAATCGCGGCGGTACGGATGATCTGCGCGCCGTTGGTGTGATGCGTCCAGCCCAGTGCGTACAGGATGGTACCGGCTTTATTCCTGGCCGCGGTTTCCGACAGGGTTTTCGCCACGTTCAGGAAATCCGCTTTCGGCGTACCGCAGACGGTTTCCACCATTTCCGGGGTGTAGCGGCTGACATGGGCTTTCAGCAGATTAAATACGCAGCGCGGATGGCTCAGGGTATCATCGCGCATAATTTGCCCCTGCGCGTCCAGCTCGTAAGCCCAGGTGCTACGGTCATACTGGCGGGTGGCTTCGTCATAACCGCTGAACAGCCCGTCGGTAAAAGTAAAATCTTCCCGGACGATCAGCGCGGCGTTGGTAAATTCACGCACATACTCATGCTGGATTTTGTCATTGGTCAGCAGGTAACGCGCGATACCGGCAAGAAACGCCACATCGCTACCCGGACGCAGCGGCGTATAAAAATCGGCCACGGCGGCGGAACGGTTGAAGCGTGGGTCGACCACCATCAGCTTCGCGCCCCGGCGTTTTTTGGCTTCCACTACCCATTTGAAGCCCACCGGGTGCGCTTCGGCGGCGTTACCGCCCATGATCAGAATGACGTCGGCGTTGCGAATATCGATCCAGTTGTTGGTCATCGCGCCACGTCCGAAACTCGGCGCCAGCGCCGCAACGGTCGGGCCGTGGCACAGGCGCGCCTGGTTCTCCACGGCGACCATCCCTAAACCGCGCGCGAATTTATTATCGATTATCCCGGTTTCGTTACTGGCGGCGGAAGAGCAGAGCATACTGGTGGTGGCCCAGCGGTTCACCGTAACGCCCTCTTTATTGGTGGTCACGAAGTTGGCGTCGCGATCGGCTTTCATCAGGCGGGCAATGCGCTCAAACGCCTCGTCCCAGGTGATACGCTGCCACTTATCGCTGCCCGGTGCGCGGTATTCCGGGTACTGCAGACGCTGCTTGCTGTGGATGAAATCGATCAGACCCGCGCCTTTTGGACACAGCGAACCCCGGCTGACAGGGTGATCGGCGTCGCCTTCAATATGGAAAATACTGGAGGTACTGTTCATTGCACCGTCCCCGAGGCCGTAAATAATCAGCCCGCAGCCCACGGAGCAGTAGGTGCAATTATTTCGGGTCTCTTTGGCGCGTATTAATTTGTACTGACGCGGCTCGGCGGCGACGTCAAACGGCGTGAAGCCGAGCGCGGTCAGGGTGGTACCGGCCATTCCGCCAGCACACAGCTTGAAAAAGCCCCTACGGTTAACTTGCATTTCTTCACCACTGTTGTTGTTTTCGTGGCGGAAAAATAACAATTCAGCAAGTTTGAAAATTGCCTCAAATCAAGTCAATAACCCGTGTACCCCTAACAATCCAGGGGAGTTATAACCCTTATTAACCCGGGGGTTAATTTGGCGTGCTACCAGAGAGGTATATATTTCCTGGGGCAGGATCAGTATCGCAAAAGCATCAGAACAGTTGCGATATATAACAGTTTTATAAATATCCTGAATGACAGTGATTAAATTGTGCATCCAGTCACGGATAAATTTTACGTATTGTCTATTTTAATCATTCCCTATAACTACCAGAGGACGATGTAATGAAACACAAAGCGTGTTATCGCCTCATAGCGAAAGGCGGGCTCAACGCCTGGTATAATCTCGATCCGCGCATCTCCAACGATTTTCCTCGTTAATTCTCCGGTTGTTTCCTTATTAAAAATTAAATCTAAACCCTGCGTTTGGACGATATTTATTGCGCGTTGATCCGCCATAACTATTTTCCACGCAGCAAGGACTTTCTTTGGAGAATATATTATGAAACGCATCCCTGAGCCGTTCCGCATTAAAATGGTCGAAAACATTCGCATGACCACCTTTGACGATCGCGTTAAAGCGCTGGAGGAGGCGGGATATAACCCGTTCCTGTTAAAAAGCGAAGATGTCTATATCGACCTGCTGACCGACTCCGGCACCGGGGCAATGAGTGACCGCCAGTGGGCGGGGCTGATGATGGGCGATGAAGCCTACGCGGGGTCGCGCAACTATTTCAATCTGTGCGAAAAAGTCCAGGAAATCATCGGCTATCCGTACACAATTCCCACTCACCAGGGCCGTGGCGCAGAGCAGATCCTGTTCCCGAGCCTGATTGCGCGCTGTAAATCCAAACGCCCGGTGTTTATTTCCAACTTCCACTTTGATACCACGGCGGCGCATGTCGAGCTGAACGGCGCAAAAGCGATTAACGTGGTCACGCCGAAAGCGTTCGACACCACCTCCTGGTATGACTGGAAAGGCAACTTCGATATTCCACAGTTGAAAGCGACGATTGCGGAGCATGGCGCGGAAAACGTGGCGGCGATCATTACCACCGTCACCTGCAACAGCTCGGGCGGTCAGCCGGTGTCACTGGCTAACATGCGCGAAGTGTATGAAATTGCCAAACAACATCATATCCCGGTGGTGATCGACTCGGCGCGCTTCTGCGAAAACGCGTGGTTCATCAAACAGCGTGAAGAGGGCTACAGCAACAAAACCGTCAAAGAAATCATCCGTGAGATGTACCAGTACGGCGATATGCTGACCATGTCGGCGAAGAAAGATCCGCTGGTGAACATCGGCGGCCTGTGCTGCTTCCGCGATGACGAAGATCTGTTTAACGAAGTGCGTATCCGCTGTGTGCCGATGGAAGGCTTTGTGACGTACGGCGGCCTCGCCGGGCGTGATATGGAAGCGCTGGCGATTGGGCTGGAAGAGGGCACCAACGAAGATTTCCTGGCGTACCGCATTAACCAGGTGGAATATCTGGGCGAACGCCTGCGCGAAGGCGGCATCCCGATCCAGTACCCGACCGGCGGTCACGCGGTATTTGTCGATGCGAAGTTGCTGTTGCCGCACATTCCGGCGGAGCAGTTCCCGGCGCACGCGCTGAATAACGAATTGTATCTTGAAGCGGGCATTCGCAGCGTGGAAATTGGTTCGCTCTTGCTGGGTCGCGACCCGGAAACCGGCGAGCAGAAACCGTCGCCCATGGAATTACTGCGCCTGACTATTCCGCGCCGTGTCTATACCAACGACCATATGGACTATATCGCCGATGCGCTCATTGCCGTTAAAGCGCGGGCGTCCAGTATTAAAGGATTGACCTTTACATACGAGCCGCCCGTGCTGCGTCATTTTGTCGCACGCCTGAAACCGGTTAATTAATATAAACGGGCGCTCCTGCAACGGGAGCGCCTTATATTTGTTCCCAGGATAAATAAATACACATACTCATTCGGGCGTTATCACGTGGGCTGCGGCGTGGATCCTCAGGTGTATATTCACGTCATTAAGGGGGGGTACGAAGGCCGCTCACGCAGAGACAGTTCGAATGATGACGTGTATTTAGCCTCGCGAGGAAAACGCAGTATGGCTACCTTATCGGTTACAAATAGTAAGCCGTCATTAATTGGCGGTGCGATGATTATTGGCGGTACAATTATTGGCGCAGGCATGTTTTCATTACCGGTTGTCATGTCCGGCGCATGGTTTTTCTGGTCACTGCTGGCCTTAATTTTTACCTGGTTCTGTATGCTGCATTCGGGATTAATGATCCTGGAAGCCAACCTTAATTATCATATCGGCGCAAGTTTCGACACTATTACCAAAGATTTGCTGGGCAAACACTGGAATATAATTAACGGTATAACGGTTGCGTTCGTGCTTTATATTTTAACGTACGCTTATATCTCTGCCAGTGGTTCAGTGATTCATCATACTTTTTCACAGATGAATATTGATTTCCCGGCACGGCTAGGCGGATTACTTTTTGCCTTAGCTGTGGCGTTTATTGTCTGGTTGAGTACCCGGGCGGTAAGCCGCATGACCACCATCGTGTTGGGCGCAAAAATTCTTACTTTCTTTATGACTTTCGGCGGCCTGTTGTGGCACGTTCAGCCCGCGGTATTGCTGAACGAAGCGGAGGTCGCCCCGCAATATCTGCCGTATGTATTAATGACGCTGCCCTTCTGCCTGGCTTCGTTTGGTTATCACGGCAACGTCCCAAGCCTGATGAAGTATTACGGCAAAGATCCGTTAACCATTCGCCGTTGCCTGATGGCGGGAACCTTAATGGCGCTGGTGCTGTACGTCATTTGGCTGGTGGGCACCATGGGGAATATTCCGCGCCCGGCGTTTATCGACATCGCCGAAAAGGGCGGCAATATCGATGTGCTGGTGCAGACCCTGAGCGGCTTATTAAGCAGCTCAACCCTCGACCTGCTATTAACGGTATTCTCCAACTTTGCGGTCGCCAGCTCTTTCCTCGGGGTAACTCTGGGGTTATTCGATTATCTGGCCGATCTGTTTAAATTCGACGACAGCCGTCAGGGGCGGTTTAAAACCGCGCTGGTGACGTTCTTACCGCCCATGCTCGGCGGCCTGATCTGGCCAAACGGGTTTATTTACGCCATCGGCTTCGCCGGGCTGGCAGCGACGGTATGGGCGGCCATTGTGCCGGCACTGCTGGCGCGCGCCTCACGGCAGCGTTTCGGCAGCCCGCGCTACCGGGTGTGGGGCGGCAACGCGATGATTGCGCTGATCCTGTTGTTCGGCGCGGCTAACGCGCTTATCCATATTTTGTTCAGTATGAATCTTTTGCCGGTCTATAAATAACGTGTGCGGGCCCGGGCGAGATACGCTCAGGCCCGCAGTTAACGCATCGCAGTCGCCATTTCCTGCCGCTTTACCTGGATTGATCCCACTCTGAATTGTGTTGTCCCCACCTTTGCTTTTTCCTTTCTTACCTGATCTAAACGCGCCATAACCGTTTCGTCTCACTGACCCGCCACCACATTAAATCGAAATTAATCGAAAGATTTACGACGGCGAAACGTTTCGCTTTCGTTTTCTTTCTTCGCTTTAATCGTTTTTGTGATGTTTCTCGCAAACAAAAGAAAGTAAAATGGTAATGATGGAAACCAGAGACCTAATCAATTTCAAATTTGCGACATAAAGGAAATCAAATGAAAGATATCATACATAAACATAAATCAGGGTTACCTGTTGGTATCTGTTCAGTCTGTTCTGCCCATCCTCTGGTGATTGAAGCGGCGTTACTTTTCGATTTGCAAACCGAACGCAAAGTGCTGATTGAAGCGACATCTAATCAGGTTAATCAGTTTGGCGGTTATACCGGTATGAAGCCGGATCAGTTTCGTGATTTTGTATTAGCCATTGCTGACAAAGTGGGCTTCCCACATGCACGTCTGATCCTGGGCGGCGACCATCTGGGCCCTAACTGTTGGCAGGGCGAAGACGCAGAAAGCGCGTTACTGAAATCAGAAGTGCTGATTGAGCAGTATGTTCGCGCTGGCTTCACCAAAATTCATATCGATACGTCAATGTCCTGCGCTGATGACCCGGTGCCTCTGTTACCGGTGACCGTGGCCCAGCGTGCGGCGCGTCTTTGCCAGGTGGCGGAGCGGGTGGCGACCGACGAGCAAAAACAGCACATCACCTATGTGGTGGGAACGGAAGTGCCGGTGCCGGGGGGCGAGAAAGAAGCCATCAAGTCGGTGCATATCACGACGCCGGAAGCGGCGATGGAAACCATCCAGACCCATTACGATGCCTTCGCTAAGCTGGATTTGCATGACGCCATTGAACGTATTATCGCGATTGTGGTGCAGCCGGGCGTGGAGTTTGATCACTCTTCAATCGTGCATTATCAGCCGGAACTGGCGCGTGATTTAACGAAAGCGATCGAAAGCACCAGCCTGATTTATGAAGCCCACTCTACGGATTACCAGACTGCGGAAGCTTATCAAGCGCTGGTGCGCGATCACTTTGCGATTCTGAAAGTCGGGCCCGCGTTAACCTTCGCGCTGCGTGAAGCGATGTTCGCGCTGGCAATGATTGAAAATACGCTGGTGGCACCGGGCAAGCGCAGCGAGCTGGTTTCGGTTATCGACAGCGTGATGCAGGACGAGCCGGGCTACTGGAAAAACTATTACAGCACGCTGCATTCGAAAGCGATGATCGATTTGCATTTCAGTCTGTCTGACCGCCTGCGTTATTACTGGCCGCACCCGACCATCAACAGCGCGGTAAATACTCTGTTTGCGAATCTGGAAAAGGTATCGCTGCCGTTGGGCGTGGTCAGTCAGTATTTTCCCGAGCAGTTCCAGCGAATTAATGCCAAACAGATCCCGCTGACGCCTAAAAATCTGGTGCTGTTCCGTATTCAGGATGTCCTGCGCCTGTATGCCTTCGGCTGCGACCCGCAATAAGGACATCATCATGACGACCATGAAAGAGATTGTTATTCCGCAAAACAACCAGCTGGAAATCCGTGAGACTGACATCCCGGAATACGGTGATTACGATGTGCTGGTTAAAGTGATTTATTCCGGGCTGTGCGGTTCCGATATTCCGCGTATTTTCCATCACGGCGCGCATTTTTACCCGGTTCGTTTGGGGCATGAGTTTTCTGCGCGGGTGGTGGCCACCGGCAGTAAAGTGATGTCGGTAAAGGCAGGCGATCACATCTGCTGTGTGCCGCTGATCCCCAATTTTGCAGCGCCGGAATGCCAGCGCGGCTTCTATTCGTTGGGTAAAGGGTATTCGTTTGTCGGCTCCCGTTTACCGGGCGGCAATGCCCAGTACGTCACCATGCCGGAGAGCAGCTGTTTTTTACTGCCGGAAGGCGTGACGCCGTTGCAGGGCGCGTTCTTTGAACCCGTCACCGTGGGCGTGCATCCCATCCTGATGGCGGGGGGCTGCCAGGACAAAAACGTTATTGTGCTGGGGGTCGGCACCATCGGTTTACTGGCCATGCAGAGCGCGAAAGCGCTTGGCGCGAAATCGGTGACGGCGGTGGACATTAATCATGACCGCCTCGAACTGGCAAAACAGCTTGGCGCCGATCATGTAATCAATGTGGCGGAAGACAATGCGCTGGAGAGCGCGGCGTTTTTAGCGGACATCCATTTTGACCAGCTCATTCTGGAAACTGCCGGTACGCCGCAGACCTTTAAACTGGCGCTGAAAATCGCCGGTCCGCGTGCCCAGGTGGCGTTGATCGGAACGCTGCATAAAGACCTCTCCATGACCTACACCGAATATGAGCAGATTCTGCGTAAAGAATTGCTGGTCTTCGGCAGCTGGATGAATTATTCCGCGCCTTTCCCTGGCGATGAATGGCGCTTAACCATTGATATGTTCCGTAGCGGGCAAATTCAGATCGATCCGCTCATTAACTGCATCGTTAATGAACAGGAATATGTCGACCAGGTGATGGCATTACAGGGCGGCCCGGCAAACGGCAAAATTTTACTGCACTGGGAGTAAGGCATGAATCATATTATTAATAGCAGTTATTTACTTAACCATGCGCGAAAATTTGGCTACGCCGTCCCGGCTTTTAATATTCATAACCTGGAAACGATCCAGGTTGTTATGAATATAGCCAAAGAGCTGGAGTCGCCTGTGATATTAGCCGGTACGCCGGGCACTTACAGTTATGCGGGTGTCCAGCAAATTATTGCCATTGTGGAATCGATGGCGGCGGAAAATAATCAGCAGGTGGTATTACATCTCGATCATCACCATGATTTTGAGGATATTCATCATAAAATTCGTTCCGGCATTCGCTCGGCGATGATCGACGGCAGCGCCATGCCGCTGAAAGATAATATTGCCATTACCCGTAAAGTCACCGAATTATGCCATTACTATGGTTGTAGCGTGGAAGCGGAAATTGGTCAGTTAGTCGGTCAGGAAGATGACTTGATCGTGGAGGATGTGGTCGACCCTTACACCCATCCGGAAGATGCGCGCCTGCTGGTTGAACAAACCAATATTGACTCGCTGGCAGTTGCTATTGGTTCTGCTCACGGCGTCTACAAGGCTACGCCAAAGCTGGATTTTGAGCGTTTGCAAAAAATTGCCAGACTGGTGGATATTCCGCTGGTGCTGCATGGCGCATCGGGCATTGCCGACAGTGATGTTCAAAAATGTATTCAGATGGGGATCAGTAAGGTTAATGTAGCGACCGATCTGAAATTAGCTTTCGCAGAAACATTAAAATCATTCTTCTTAGAAAAACCGGGTTCTACCGATCCGCGTGAATATAACCAACTGGCGAAAGCGGCAATGGCCGATGTGGTACGCCATAAAATTATAACCTGCGGCAGCGCCGGGCGTATTTATTCAGTTGAATAAATCATATTGGCAAATTTATTAATACTGGAGCAATCATGCTTAAAAATATTGATCCCCGTCTCTCTCCTGAATTGCTATATACGCTATATTGTATGGGGCATGGGGACGAAATTGTTTTTAGCGATGCGCATTTTCCGGCACATTCGGTAAATGAGCACGTTATTCGTGCCGATGGCAATCAGGTTGAGCAATTACTTAAAGCTATTATTCCGCTCTTCGAACTGGACAGCTATGTTACCGACGCGGTGGTGATGATGTCTGCCAGCGCGGGTGATGAATTACCGCCAGGATTAATTGATGACTACAAAGCAGTATTGCCGCAGAACCAGGAAATTACTTTTATCGACCGCTTTGCCTTTTACGAACGAGCGAAAAAAGCCAGCTGTGTGGTGATTACTTCCTCAACGCGGAAATATGGAAACATTCTTCTGAAGAAAGGCGTTACGCCAGTGGAATGTTAAGCCTTTTATTCTCTTTTTCCGGAGTTTTTCATGAAGCAAGCCATATTGCAAATGAGAAATATATCCAAATCATTTGCCGGTGTTCACGCACTCAAAAATGTGAATTTTCAGCTTCGTAAAGGGGAAGTTCACGCCTTAATGGGCGAAAACGGTGCGGGCAAATCGACATTGATGAAAGTGTTGATTGGCGTACACGCCGCAGATGAAGGAACAATTTATTATAAAGATAATGAAGTTGCTTTTGATTCGGTACTCGAAGCGCAAAAAAGCGGCATCAGCATGATCTTCCAGGAACTTAACTTAGTTCCGCATCTTAGCGTGGCGGAAAATATTTTCCTGGCGCGCGAACCGTTGAAAAACGGGCTGGTGGATTTTGCCCTGATGGAAGAAAAATCCGCTAAATTGCTGGAGATGTTTGATATTGACGTGTCGCCGAAAGACATTGTTAATACCCTTTCTGTGGCCAAACAGCAGATGGTGGAAATTGCCAAGGCGCTCTCGTTTGATGTCGAAGTGTTGATTATGGATGAGCCAACATCGGCATTAACGAAAAAAGAGATCGATAAACTCTTTCAGCTGATTGAGAAATTAAAAAGCCGTGATGTATGCATTGTTTATATTTCTCACCGCATGGAAGAGCTAAAACGGATCTGCGATCATATTACGATTTTCCGTGATGGTACCTATATTTCAGACCATGTTTTTGCTGATATCACCATGGATGAAATTATTACCAAAATGGTGGGGCGTTCGCTGGATAATCATTTCCCGACGCGTAAATCGAAAGCGGAAGATAAAGTCATTTTATCGATTCAGAATGCCAGTCGCTATGGTGTATTTGAAGGGATCGATTTTGACTTAATGAAAGGTGAAATTCTTGGTATTACCGGACTGGTTGGGGCAAAACGCACTGAACTGGCTCGGGCGATATTTGGGGCGGAGACGCTGGACGATGGGCAAATTGTCTCTTTTGACAAAGAAATCACCATCACTTCACCTAATGACGCGATTAAAGCCGGCATCGCATATTTATCGGAAGACCGTAAATTAAACGGCCTGGCGGTGGATATGTCGGTGAAGAGCAACGTGATGATGGCCGCACTGGATAAAGTATGCAGTAAGTGGGGCGTCATTTCCGGCATCAAAGAAAAAGTGGCATGCGATCTTTATATAAAAAAATTAAGCATAAAAACACCGCACATTGAGCAGATTGTTAAAAACCTCAGCGGCGGTAATCAGCAAAAAGTGGTTATTGCTAAATGGTTATTCCGCGACGCCAGGATCATGATTTTTGATGAGCCAACCCGGGGGATCGACGTCGGTGCGAAATATGCCATTTATGAATTACTTGATGAGCTGGCGGACCAGGGGATCGGCGTGATTATGATCTCTTCTGAGCTGCCTGAAATATTGGGTATGACCGATCGCGTCGTGATTATGAAAGAAGGCCAAATGACGGCGGTATTAAAAACCGACGAAACCAGCCAGGAAGAGATCATGCAGTACGCGACAGGAGTGAAAAATATGTACGTCACCGAACAGGAGTTAGCTTAAATGAACGATAAAAGAAAACTTTTATTGCAGAAGTTGGCTGCGTTGGGCGGTTTACTGCTACTGATTGTTATCTTTTCCTTTACCAGCGACAGCTTTTTTTCCGTCAACAATATTATGACGGTGGGCCTGCAAACCTCGACCATTGCCTTTATTGGTATTGGCGTGACCTGTGTGATTTTAACCGGCGGGATCGATTTAAGTATCGGCTCTATCGTTGCGCTGTCCGGCGTGGCGGCAGGTCTTGCGGTGAATGCGGGGATGCCGGTCAGTATGGGGCTGCTGCTGGGCGTACTCACCGGCAGCGCCTGCGGCCTGGTGAATGGCGTTCTGGTCACCACGTTCCGCCTGCCGCCGTTTATCGCCACGCTGGGCACCATGATGATCCTGCGCGGTCTGGCGTTGTATGTCACTGACGCTGCGCCGGTTTCCGGGATGCCGGACGCCTTCGGCGATTTAGGCAACGGGTCACTGTTCCGCATCGTGGAGGAAGGGGATAACGGGTTACCGCATGTGATTTTCCCGGGTATTCCTTACCCGGTCATTCTGATGATTGTCGCCGCCGTACTGTTTACTTTCGCGCTAACCAAAATGCGCATGGGCCGTTATCTCTACGCTATCGGTTCCAATGAAGAAGCGGCGCGCCTGTCGGGGATTAAAACCAATCAGGTCAAACTGGTGGCATATATCATCAGCGGCACGTTCGCCGGACTGTGTGGGGTGGTGATTGCCTCACGTCTGGTTACGGCGCAACCGAACGGCGGGATGATGTATGAACTGGATGCCATTGCGAGCGCGGTGGTGGGCGGGACGTCATTAATGGGCGGCGTCGGCACCATTCCGGGAACGCTCATCGGCTCCTTTATTATCGGCGTATTACGTAATGGCCTGAATATGAACGGCGTGTCGTTCTTCGTTCAGCAAATCATTATCGGCAGCGTCATTCTGTTAGCGGTGGCGTATGACCAGATTCGTCAGCGTCCGGCGACAAAAAAGTCCGTAAAGCAAAAAGTCAGTAATAAAAAACCTCAGGTTACGCCTTCGGTGAAATGACATTAACCGTTAGAACCCTACACATAATAAGGAACACGTTCATGAAGAAATTAGCAACATTTGCAATGCTGGGTTTGGCTGCAGCCATTTCGATGACCACATCGGCAGCTTTCGCAAAATCAAATGAAATTGCGGTGATCGTTAAAACGGCGAACTCTAACTTTTGGCAAAACGTGAATAAAGGCGCTACCGATGCGGGTAGCGAATTTAAAGATAAATATAAAGTCACCTTCCAGGGGCCGGAAGCGGAAACTCAGGTCGCTGAGCAGGTGAATATGGTGGATAACGCCATTAACCGCGGCGTCTCCGGTATTGTCCTTGCGCCGTCAGACCCGGACGCGTTAATCCCGGCGGTGAAAAAAGCGTGGGAAAACGGCATTCCTGTGGTGCTGATTGACTCTTCATTAGGTGAGAAGGGCGCGAAATATTACCAGTCCTTCCTCTCAACCGATAACCGTAAGGCTGGCGCACTGGCGGCGCAGAAATTAATTGAAGCCAACGGCAAGGAAGGCAAAGTCAGTGTCATGTCCTTTACGCCTGGCGCGGGCAGTGCCATTGAGCGTGTGGGCGGTTTTACCGACGTGATTAAAGCGGATTCGAAATTAAACATCATCGGCCCCTTCTATTCTCAGGCCGATATGGCTACGGCGCTGAACCAGACAATCGACGCGCTTTCTTCCAATAAAGATATCACCGCGCTGTTTGGCGCAAACGAACCGACCGCTGTCGGCATGGCACGCGCCATTAAACAGCTGGGATACACCGGCAAAGTGGTGGCGGTAGGTTTTGACGGCAACGCCGCGCTTCAGCACTTCGTCCGTGAGGGAACCCTCAACGGCATCATCGTACAGTCCTCTTATCAGATGGGTAAAAAAGGCGTGGAAACCATCGACCACATCCTGAACCAGCAGAAAGTCGACAAAGTCATCGATACCGGCGTGGTGTACATCGATAAAAACAATATCGATTCCCCTGAAGCCCAGGCCGTTCTGTACTAATGCGTCAGCCCTGAGTATGCCGGGTTGCGGCGGCGTGCCTCTGCAACCCGGCGTAAGCACAGGGCATTTACGTTAACGATAACTTCTTCATAGAGTCGTGATAAATGAGCAAATTATCCAACACTGCAGCACCTTCCCAGGATGCCATTCCGTATAAAACATTAGCGAATGGCTATACCATCCCCGGTATCGGCATGGGAACCTTTGGTTCTGACCGCTTTACCGCTGAACAGGTTGCGCAAGGGGTGTTTCATGCCGCTGAAGCCGGTTTCCGCTTTTTTGACTGCGCCTCGGTGTACGGCAATGAAAGCATGATTGGCGACGTCTTCGCGAAAATTATGCAAAGCGGTATCAGCCGTTCCGAATTGTTTATCGATTCCAAAGTCTGGAACGATCGGCACGATGACGTCATCGCTTCCTGCAAACAGTCACTGGAAGATTTGAAGCTCGATTATCTCGACCTTTATCTGGTGCACTGGCCGTTCTCCAACTATCACGCGCCAGGCTGCACCGTGGATTCCCGCAGCCCCGACGCCACACCCTATTCCCATGAGCGCTTTATGAACACCTGGGCGCAGATGGAGCAGCTGGTGGAGATGGGTCTGGTCAGAAGCATCGGCACCTCAAACATGACCATCCCGAAAATGGAACTGCTGCTGCGCGATTGCAGGATCCGCCCGGTCGTTAATGAAATGGAGTGCCACCCGCACTTCCAGCAGCAGGCACTGTATGACTACCTGCTCGCCAATGAAATTCAGCCGGTGGGCTTCTGCCCGATCGGTTCGCCGACCCGTCCGGAACGTGACAGAACCGCAGACGACACCTGCGATATCGAAGATCCGGTGATGGTGGAGATTGCGCGTCGCCATAACGTCCATCCGGCCATTATCTGCATCAAATGGGCCGTGCAGCGCGGCCATATTCCGATCCCTTTTTCAGTGGTGAAAGAGCAGATTTACGGCAACATCACCTGTATCACTGAAGATCCGTTAACAGATGAAGAAATGGCGGCCATTGCGGGTATCGATCGTAACAACCGATTGATCAAAGGTCAGGTGTTCCTGTGGGAAGGCGCGAAGAGCTGGGAAGATCTGTGGGATCTTGACGGCACCATCACGCAATAACTCTCGCAAGACTCACTCTTCACCGGGGAATTAACTATGTATCTGGGCATCGATTGCGGGACGCAGGGCGCGAAAGTTTTACTCTGGAATGCGCGAACGGAACAGGTGGTGGCGGCAAGCTACCACACGTATGGTCTTATCAGCGATCGCCCAGGTCAAAAAGAACAGCATCCGGCCGCCTGGCTGGATGCGATAAAAAGCGGCATACAGACCGTGATTAGCCATGCTGCCATTTCGCCGACAGAAATTGCGGCTATCGGCATTTCCGGCCAGCAGCATGGATTAGTGCTGCTGGACGAGCACGACAACCTGATCCGACCGGCCAAGCTCTGGTGCGATACCGAAACCGTGCCGGAACTCACTGCGTTTCTGGCGCGGTTCAATGCGGAGAGGGGCGCGCCGGTACATCACTTTACCGGCATCCATATTCCCGTGGCGTTTACCCTCGCCAAATTATTATGGGTGCAAGCGCACGAGCCTGAGTCATACCGGCGCATCGCGAAGCTCTTTCTGCCCCATGAATATCTGAATTACTGGCTGACGGGCCATTACTGCGCTGAATATGGTGATGCGTCCGGCACCGGCTGGTTCGATACCTTCAACCGGCGCTGGAGCAAGGAGGTGGTGGATGCAATCGATCCGGCGTTGCTGGCGAAGCTGCCGCCGCTTATCGAGGCGCACCAGCCCGCAGGCTTTCTGAGCGCTTCCAGCGCCGCGATACTCGGCCTGCCGCAAGGCATTCCTGTTTCCAGCGGCGGCGGCGACAATATGATGTCCGCCATCGGCACCGGCAATATTGAACCGGGGATCCTCACTATGAGCCTCGGGACATCGGGCACTCTGTTTACTCACGCCCCGCAGCAGATTGAGACGCAACCCCATCCGGACATTAACGCCTTCTGCTCATCGAGTGGCGGCTGGCTGCCGTTAGTCAGCACCATGAACGTGACCAATGCCATTAACGCCTTTCGCGAAGTAATGGATATTCCGCTGGCGGAGTTCGAACATTACCTGAACAGCAGCGAACCAGGGGCAGGGGGATTACTCTGTTATCCCTGGCTGAATGGCGCGCGACTGCCGAATCGCCCCAATGCCACGGCCAGCCTCATGGGAATGACGACCGGTAATTTTAATAAAGCCAATTTATTGCGCAGCGCGGTGGAAGGGGTGACCTTCAAACTGTGTAAAGGCATTGAGATTTTCCAGCAGTGTGGACTGCATTTCGATCAGGTGCGGGTGATCGGCGGCGGGGCGAATAGCCGCGCCTGGTGCCAGTTAATCGCCGATATCAGCGGTATTGAGGTTATTCGCCCTGCGGTGAGCGATGCGGGGGCGTTAGGCGCAGCGCTTCAGGCACGCTGGTGCGCGCACAATTTGCAGGCAGACGGCGACCCTGTCGCACTAAAAGACATAATGCCTGCGTCACTGCGCGAAGTGGGCCGGGACGTAATATCTCCCCGGCCGCAGCAACGGGAAATCTATCGGCCACTCTATGCCCGCTATCATGACAACATGCCGCTGGCGACATAACGCCTGTAGGGAATAACCGGTTTTTCTTTCTGGTTGGCTGAGAACGCCCGCGCCGGGCGTTGCGCCATGGCGACACTAAAATGGAACCCGCGAGGACGCAACACGATGCATCTGGTGGAACGAAGGAATCAAATACTGGCCGCGCTGACGGAAAAGGGAAGCGTGCAGGTGGCGAACCTGGCGAATAAGTTTGGCATTTCCGAAGTCACCATCCGTAACGATTTGCGCGAGCTGGAAACCCAGGGATTACTGGTTCGCTTCCACGGCGGGGCGACGCATCAACGTAATAACTGGGCGCTGGCTGGCAAAGGGAGCGGAAATGGCGAAAGCCATAACGAAGTGAAGCTGGAAGACCGCACGCTGCTCTCCGCTGACGCCAAGACTCGCATCGCTAACGCCGCTGCACGCATGGTGACCACCGGCAACAGCGTCATTATCGACAGCGGCAGTACCACCCTGAAGATTGCTCAGCAGTTGGCTGACGCGGCGGATTTGATTGTGGTCACCAATAATCTTCCCGCTGCCGAGGTGCTTTCCATTAATCAGCACATCACCCTGGTGTTATGCGGCGGCACGTTTCGCCATAAAACCCGTTCCTTTCACGGTATGCATGCGGAATCCGTGTTGAAGGGTATCGTGGCTGATTATCTGTTTATTGGCGCGGATGGCATCGATATAGAGAAAGGGATCACCACTTTTAATGAAGGCTACGCCATCAGTAAAGTGATGGCGCGGGCGGCGAAAAAAGTCGTGGCGGTACTCGACTCCACAAAGTTTGGCCGGATTGGCTTTAACCCGGTCTTACCGATTAGCGATATTGATGTCCTGATCACCGATGACGGCGTCAGCCAGGAAATGATTGGCCTGCTGGAAAGTCGAAACATCAATGTGGTGATTGTTTAACGCGCCGGGATTCCTGTAACCAAGGTGCGGTAAAGCGCGGTTTACCCGGGCATAAAAAAAGCCGGTCAGCATTCGCTCACCGGCTTTGGTCATCAACAAAACCTTATCCCATTGCCGTCTCGCGCAAATGGCGTTTCAGCTTGTTGTACTCATGAATCACATACTGCTCTGCCGCATTCTGATCGGCAATCGGCTCGATGCGCACCGCACAGTATTTGTACTCCGGCGTTTTAGTAATCGGGCTGAGGTTTTCCGTCACCAGCTCGTTACACGCGCCAATCCACCACTGGTAAGTCATATACACCGCGCCTTTATTCGGGCGATCGCTCACCTGAGCACGCGTAATGACCCGGCCTTTACGTGAATGCACCCACACCAGCGCTTCATCCTGAATGCCCAGCCGTGCAGCATCCATATGTTGATTTGCGCATAACCCGGTTCATCCGCCAGCGCGGCCAGCGCTGCACAGTTGCCGGTCATGGAGCGACAGGAGTAGTGACCCACTTCGCGAACCGTCGACAGCACCATCGGGTATTCTTCCGTCACGCGATCGATGGGCGGTGCCCAGTCGCAGGTAAAGAATTGCCCCAGCCCGTTCGGGGTCGAGAATTTCTCGGCAAACAGGAAGTCGGTGCCCTGGTCGGCGTCGGAGATATCGCGACACGGCCACTGGATATAGCCCAGCTCGCCCATTTTCTCGTAGGTCGCGCCGTAGAATTCCGGGCACAATTCGCGCAGCTCATCCCAAATCTCTTTGGTGTTGTTGTAGTGCATCGCATAGCCCATACGGGTGGCGATTTCGCTGATGATCTGCCAGTCGGTTTTCAGGTCCCACTTCGGCTCTACCGCTTTAAAGAAGCGCTGGAAGCCGCGGTCGGCAGCGGAATACACCCCTTCATGTTCCCCCCACGAGGTGGACGGCAAAATCACATCCGCTTGCGCGGCGGTTTTGGTCATGAAGATATCCTGAACAATCACCAGTTCCAGCCCTTCAAAGGCTTTGCGCACCGCAGAGAGTTCAGCGTCGGTTTGCAGCGGATCTTCACCCATGATGTAGGCGGCGCGTACTTCGCCATGCTCGACGCGGTGCGGCAGCTCGCTGATGCGGTAACCGGTATGCGCAGGCAGCTCGGCCACGCCCCAGGCTTTGGCGAACTTCTCACGGTTTTCCGGGAATTTGACGTACTGGTAGCCCGGATAGGTATCCGGCAACGCGCCCATATCGCACGCACCCTGTACGTTGTTCTGACCACGCACCGGGTTAACACCCACGCTTGGCCTGCCGAGGTTGCCGGTCAACAGCGCCAGGCTGGTCAGGGAGCGCACGGTTTCCACGCCCTGATAGAACTGGGTAACGCCCATGCCCCACAGAATGGTGGCATTGCCCGCTTGCGCATACATCCGGGCGGCCTGGCGGATCTCACTGGCGCTGACGCCAGTAATGTCTTCGACCGATTCCGGCGTATAGCCTTCGACAATTTTGCGATATTCTTCGAAGCCTTCGGTCCGCGCCGCGACAAAGGCGTGGTTATACAGATCTTCTTCGATAATCACATGGCCCATGGCGTTTAGCAGCGCGATGTTCGAGCCGTTTTTCAACGCCAGGTGCATATCGGCAATGCGCGCGGTTTCGATTTTGCGCGGATCGCAGACAATAATTTTCGCCCCTTTCTGTTTCGCCCGGATCACGCGATTAGCGACGATCGGGTGAGAATCAGCCGGGTTATAGCCAAATACAAACACTAAATCAGCATTTTCGATGCCGACGATGGAGTTACTCATTGCGCCGTTACCGACCGACTGGTGCAGACCTGCAACCGATGGGCCGTGTCAGACACGCGCGCAGCAATCGACGTTATTGGTACCAATAACGGCGCGCGCGAATTTTTGCATGATGTAGTTGGTTTCGTTGCCGGTGCCGCGGGACGAGCCGGTGGTCATAATGGCGTCGGGGCCATACTTGGCTTTAATCGCGCTGAGCTTATCGGCGACGTAATTCAGCGCCTCATCCCAGGAAACGGCTTCTAACTTCCCGCCGCGTTGGCGACGGATCATAGGTGATTTAAGGCGTGGCGTAAGGATCTGGGTATCGTTAATAAAATCCCACCCGTAATAACCTTTCAGGCATAACTCGCCCTGATTGGTTTTACCCTGCGCCGGTTCCGCCTTAACGACTTTGCCATTATCGACGACGAGGTTGATCTTGCACCCCGACGCGCAATATGGGCAAACCGTGACGACTTTTTTCATCCTGGCTCTCCAGTTAATCGTGTTCTTGCTAAACGCAAAACGTCTTTACCTTCTCGACGATGAGTAATGCATATTCCATGCCATCAATATGGTTTTATTAATGCATTGATATAACTAAGAAAATAAATCTGACTGCCGGAGAGCGGGCGGGTGTCGACAAAAGTGTCATATCACAATGGCCCTTTTCGGCAGAGGATTTAACACCGCATCCTACCCCTGACGCAGACGCAGGCGCTTTGATGTAAAGCGGTATGAGGGGAGGTTAAACGCCCCCGCAGGCGTGACCCATGCACAGGGGCGATTGACGTTCGGTGGCTGACAGAGCGCTGAGCGTACAGCTTCAGCGCGTCATGCCAGGCCTAAGCTGTGGCGAAATTCGGTATAGCGGCGGGCTTGGAGTCGGATACGGGCGCAACGCCACTTCTGCGCGGCCCACGGGGCACCGGAAAAGCAGGCAACACGGCGCGCTGTAACGCCTGGCCCGACGCGCTGGCAAACACGACCGGGGAGGTCACGGGCACGGTTTCGACAATCTCTCCCCGGTCCATCACCATCACCCGCTGGCAAAACCGCTCCACCAGGCGCAGGTCGTGGGTGATAAACAGGCAGGCGGTCTGGTATTCCTGCTGAAGTTTTTTCAGCAGCCGGATGATGTTCGCCTGCAATACCAGATCCAGATTCGACACAGCTTCGTCGAGGATCAACAGCCTCGGTTCCACGACCATCGCCCTGGCGAGACACACCCGCTGCAACTGGCCGCCGCTCAGCTGGGGCGGGCGTTTATCCAGTAAGCTGCTATCCAGCTCGGTCGCTGCCATCACCCTGGCGATGCGTTCCTGCTGCTGTGCGCCGGAGAGCCGTAACAGATGGCGCAACGGTTCACGGATAATCTCGCGTACTGTACGGCGTGGATTCGCGGCGCTGATGGCGTCCTGGAATACCATCTGGATATCCCGACGGAAGGCGCGCAGTTCCTCGCCCTTCAGTGATGAAACAGGGTTGCCGCGCCAGCGAACGGTGCCCGCGCCCGGCGCTTCCAGGCCGATAAGCAGTCGCGCCAGGGTGCTTTTCCCGCAGCCGCTGCTACCCAGTAGCGCCACGCTTTCACCCTCACTCACCGTCAGGGAGATGTTATTCAGCACCTGATGGCGATGCACGCCAGTGATACCCATGCGCCCATAGTGATGTGATACGTCCGATACCGATAACAGTGTCATTCCGCTAACTCCATGCCATACAGCGCCAGATGCGCAGAAACCAGATTGCGGGTCACCGGATGCTGCGGCGCGCGAAAAAGCGTCTCCACATCGCCGCGCTCGACAATGTTGCCGTTGTCCATGACCGCCACGTCATCCGCCAGTCGCGCCACCACGCCCATATCATGGGTCACCAACAACATACCGGGGGCGCGCTGACGCATCAGGTTATCCAGTAGTTGCAGGATGCGCGCCTGAGCCAGCGCATCGAGGTCGGTGGTCGGTTCATCAGCGATGATAAACGGTGCCTCGCTCAATACCGCCAGGGCGATCATCATGCGCTGCAACATGCCGCCGCTCATCTCAAACGGATAGAGCCCCAGCACCCGTTCGGCGTCCTCCAGGCCGACTGCGCGCAGCGCGTCGGTCAGCGTGGCCTCATCCAGCGGTTTGCCTAACGCCCGGCAGGTTTCTCTGGCATGGGTCGCCATGGTAAACAGAGGATTAAATGCGCTGCGCGGGTTCTGCATGATGGTGGCAACGTGCTTGCCGCGCAGTGACGCGGGCATTACCACGCATCCGTTAAGCGCCACTTGCCCGGCGGTTTGCCGCACCCCGGCGGGCAATACGCCCAGCGCGGCGGCGCAGGTGAGGGATTTCCCGCTGCCGCTGCCGCCCACCAGCGCCAGCACGCGTCCGGCACGCAGCGTCAGCGATACACCGTGAACGAGCGGGCGGTCTGCGGTCAGGGCGATATTGCGAAGTTCAAGTTGAGACATCAGTGGCTATGCTCCATCGCAAGGTGCGGGTCCAGACGATCGCGTAGCGCATCGCCCAGCAGGTTAAAGGTCATTACGCTGATAAACAGCGCCAGCCCTGGCCAGAACATTTGCATCGGCTGGGTCCAGATATACTGGCGGGCGTCGTTGATCATCACCCCCCATTCCGGCGTCGGGGCGCTGACGCCCAGCCCAAGGAATGACATCCCCGCGACGTGCAACATCATATGGCCGATATCCAGCGTCGCCAGCACCAGCAGTGACGGCATCACCGCACCGGCAAGGTGATCAAAAAACAGATGCCAGCGATTCGCGCCGCTCATTCTCGCCGCCAGCACGAATTCGCGATGGCGTAGCGAAATGACAATGCTGCGCACCATTCGCGCATACCAGGCCCAGTGGGACAGGGCGATAGCCAGGATCACGTTTGTCAGCCCGGTCCCCAGCACGCCGACCATAAAAAACGACAGAATCGAGGTGGGGAAAGTCATAAACATGTCGGTGGTGCGCATCATCAGCTGATCGGCGCGGCCACCGATTAACCCGGCGCTGCCCCCGATCAACAGCCCTAATGCCAGCACCAGCAGCAGACAGGCGAGCACCGAACCCAGCGATACCCTTGTTGCCGCCAGCAGACGCGAAAAGATGTCCCGTCCCAGATGATCGGTGCCTAACCAGTGGGTGCCATCAGGCGGCAGCAGGCGATCCGGCAGATTGATCGCCACCGGGTCAAACGGCAGCCACCACTGGCTGGTCAGGGCGATGAGCGTTAACAGCGCCAGTGACAACAGCGCCAGCTTTACCGGCCAGCGGACAGTCTGGAAAAAATTCACGCGTGGGCTCCTTCGTGACGGCGGATACGCGGATCCAGCGCGGCATTCAGTAAATCGACCGCAAGATTGCACACCACAAAAACGCTCACCATCAGCAGGGTGAAACACTGGATCACCGGATAGTCGCGGTTGAATATCGCAGAAACCGCGTAACGTCCTACGCCCGGCCAGGCGAAGATATTTTCGATAATCATGGTGCCGCCGATAAGCTCCCCGATATGCATGCCCACCGCCGTCACCATCGGCAGAGTGGCATTGCGCAGCACGTGGCGTCGCTCGGTTTGCCGATCGCTGAGTCCGCGTAATTTCGCCCAGGTAACGTGGCGCTGGCCCGCCGCATCCAGCATGCTGGCGCGCAGCAGGCGGGCGTTAATGGCAAGAGACATAAACGCGATAGAGACCGCAGGCAAAATGATGTGCTGCCAGCCGCCGTAACCCAGCGCAGACAACCATTGCAGATGGACGGAAAAGAACATCACCAGCAGAAAGGCGAGCCAGAAATTGGGCATCGACACGCCCAGGAAGGCGATCAGCCGCACCAGATAATCCGGCAGCCGGTCGCGGTAGCGCGCCGCCCAGATCCCGAGCGGCACGGAGGTCACCAGAATCAGTATCAATGCGCAACCCGCCAGCTGGAACGTGGCCGGGAAGAAGCGCAGTAAATCATCCAGCACCGGGCGCTGGGAGGCGAAAGAAACACCGAAATCAAGATGCAGCGCGTTCCATAACCAGCGGCCATACTGCACCGGCAGCGGCTGGTCGAGCCCCAGCATTACGTGGGTTGAGGCCACCAGTTCCGGTGTCGGCGGCAGATTAGACAGCCGCAGGTAATCCATCGCCGGATCGCCGCTGCCGAGGCGCAGCAGCAAAAAGATAATCAACGATGCGGCAAGCAACATGGGCACCAGCAACGCGATGCGCCATAAAATATAACGTAGCATCAGGGCGTTACCGGTTTGATTTGCTCAAAAGGAATATCGGATGACATCGGCGCAAAGGGTAAGGTGCCCCACTGCGGCTGGGAAACGGTCATCAGCGAGACATAGCTCAGCGGTAAATACACCGCGCTTTGGTGCAAACGCGTCAGCACATCGCGGAACAGCGCCTGGCGCTGTTTTTCATCCGTTCCGGTCAGGATCTGGCCGATTTCCGCATCAATCTGCACCTTATCCGGCAGGCCGCGCTGAGCCTGATAATCGGCATGCGACGGCACGCGCATTGAACTCATAAACGCATGGGGATCAAAAGGCGCGCCCCAGGTGCGGTTGAAAATCATATCAAAGCGACCATCGCGCTGGCGGGCGTCAATACTGCTCTCTTCTTCACCCACCAGTTTAACCTCCACGCCCACCTGGCGCAGGTTGGCCTGAATCACTTCCGCCATGGATTTACTCAGGGCGTCGGTGCCGATAAACGCCAGTTCAAGGTGCAACGGCTGGCCCGCTTTTTCGCGGATTTGCTGGCCCGCCGGCAGCGTCCAGCCCGCGCTTTCCAGCAATGATTTTGCCCGCTCAGGATCGTACTGGCGTGGCGTCAGGCCAATGTTGGCGTAAGGCACGCTCGGGGCGAACAGGGTGTCCGCCACCTGCTGGGTGCCATACAGCACGCTGTTGATTAGCGTTTTCTTATCCACCGCGTGATTCAGCGCTTCCCGCACCGCCTGTTCGCGGGTGGGTGATTTTGCCGAGTTTAACGCCAGCATTACGGTTTCCACCGGGGCGGAAAGTTGGGTTTTATACTGCGGGTTATGGCTGAAGCGCTCGAAGGTATCCAGTGGAAGCAAGCCTTCATCGCCGTACATCAGGTCGATTTCACCGGTTTCAAACGCCACGGCGCGGCTGGTGGGATCGGCAATCACTTTTACCGTGACGTTTTCAACAGCGGGTTTTTCGCCCCAGTAATGCTCGTTACGGACAAACACATCGTACTGGTTGAGCTTGCTCTCTTTTAAGATCCATGGCCCGGTGCCAACGGGTGCGATGATGCCATTTTTTGTGCCGCCCTCTTTAAACTGCGACGGAGCGATAAAGCGGAACGGGCGCGGTAGCGCCAGCTCCTGCAGAAACGGGTAGTACGCGTCTTTTAACTCGATTTGCAGGTGCCGATCGTCCAGCGCGTTAACCGCGACGATTTGGTTCGCCAGTTCCAGCCAGGCGTGACGCTGGCGGTTTGCCAGTACCGCCATAAAATTCGCTCGTGCCGCCTCAGCGTTAAACGGTTCGCCGTTAGAAAAGGTGACATTTTCACGCAGGGTAAATGTCCACTTTTTCCCGTCGGCGGAATGGGTCCAGGCGGTCGCCAGCCATGGCGCAATCGTGCCGTCAGCCTGATATTTCACCAGCGATTCGTAGACCATGCTCTGGGCGAACATTTGGTTAGGGGTATATAAATGGGGATTTAACGGCCCGACGTTTACCGGCCAGGCGGTGGTAATTTTAGTGGGTGTCGCCGCGCCAGCCATCAAGGAAAAACAGGCCAGCAACAGCGTTAAACAGCGCCGTAAAGTCAACAAAGGAATACTCCTTGCGGAATAAGGGAGTGACGCAAAATGAGTATGAGGATTTTATGAAAACTGCATACGCGGGCGTTGTTCTGGATCAAGAACCGGCAAGATGAAAGGGTGCGTAAAGAGAAAGGTGTTAATAAAACTATAATTAATTCAATATCTTATAATAGAAATATGTCCTGTTATTTTGTAGGGGTTATTGTGCCGTAGTGTGATGTTGAGAGGACCACACGGATTTCACCCGCAACGTTTTTTTGACGGGTAAAGGGCGCGTCACCGGAATGGCATGACGCCAGAACACTGTGTAAATGTTAACTCGCGCATATTCTCCCGCCTGAAATTAACAATTTGCGCTTTATTTAGCGGTTTTTTGATGACCCTACTGTACACCGGTGTTTGAACACGGCTTAATAACCGCGTTTTCATTCACAGTTAACAGGTCTGTTATTGATGAATATGCCCGTCATAACCCATCTGCTCGTTTTTCCACGCCTGTCTGCTGTGATGATCCTCTGCGGTTTTGGCCCGCGCTGCCGCCGCCTCACTTCACTCTAAAAAGACAGATAACTATGCAACGTCGACAATTTATTAAAAATAGTGTGCTGCTTTCCGCCGCCGGTTTAGTCGGCCCCTCTGTGGTCAGCCAGACGGTTCAGGCCGCTGAACCCGCCCCTGCGCCGGTTGCCCGCCGCCGCTTCGTGCTCTCTCAAACCTATAAACTGAACCCGCCCCAGGGCTCCAGCGGTGTAGTGAACCTGTGGATCCCGCTGCCGGTTGATACCGCGTTTCAACAGATGACCAATCTGACATTTAGCGGTAACTATAAAGAAGCTTATATCACTACCAATAACGCTTACGGCGCGAAAACCCTGTTTGCGACCTGGCCGAAATCTGACGGCGATTTGCAGATGCAGGTGGATATTGAAATCGAAACCGCCGACTGGGAGCCGTTAAAACACGACGCGCTGAAAACCTGGCAGGCGCCGGAGCAGATTATTTATCCGCTGGATGTGAAGCCGTATCTGCTGCCGACCACCCATACGCCGGTTGACGGGCTGGTGCAGGAAACCGCCCGGAAAATCACTAACGGCGAGCAGGACCCGCTGAAAAAAGCGCGCCTGATTTACGAATGGGTCAGCCGCAATATGGAGCGCGATAACGACGTTATTGGTTGTGGTACTGGCGATGTGGCGGCGATCCTGAAAAGCGGTAAACTCAGCGGCAAATGTACCGATATGAGCTCGGTGTTTGTGGCCCTGGCCCGCGCCAGCGGCATTCCGGCGCGTGAGCTGTTCGGTATTCGTCTGGGCAAAGCCGTTAAACTGGAACGTTATTCGAAAAGCGCGTTCGGCAAAGCCGATGACAAAGGCGTCGCGGACGTCAGCGGCGGCCAACACTGCCGCGCCGAGTTTTATCTGGCGGGCTACGGCTGGTTGCCGTGCGATCCGGCAGATGTGACCAAAATGCGTCTGGCAGAGAAAAAAGCGCATGAAGATGCTGACGTGCAGGCCGTCAACCATTACCTGTTCGGTAACTGGGAGATGAACTGGGTCGGCTTTAACTACGGGCGTGATTTTGAGCTCTATCCTGCGACGGAGCAGGGGGCCATGAATAACTTTGGCTACCCGTATGCGGAAGTCGATGGCGACCCGATTAATTTCTACGATCCTAAAGTGTTCTCTTACCGTTATGTCTCAACCGAACAGCGCTAAAAGCGCAGGTGTGACGCTTCTTACGGCGGCTGTGGCCGCCGTTACCGCCGGGCTGTGCTGCATCGGCCCGTTGCTGTATTTGCTGTTTGGCATTTCAGCGGCGGGTTTTGCCGGGCTGGCGAAGCTGGAATTCCTGCGTATTCCGATGATAGTGATTTCCCTGGGCCTGATCGGGCGCGGTTTCTGGCGGCTCTATTTTTCAAAACGGCTGTGGTGTACCGGGCGCTTTACCCTCGGGCAAATGCGTCTCTTATACTGGCTTGCCTTGCCGTTTATGTTGCTGGTTCTGTTTTATCCGACCGTTGTCGCCTGGTTCTATGAGGTATTTGAATGAAACGACTCGCCCTTGCCGTTTGCCTGTTTCTGCCCGTGTGGGCGCAGGCTGCTAATCAAAAAGTGGTGCTGGACATCGAAAATATGACCTGTTCGCTGTGCGTGATTTCGGTTAATCAGGCATTACGGGAAACGGATGGCGTCATTAAGGCCAAATCTTCCCTGAAAACCCGCCAGACTGAAGTGATCGTTCCTGAAGGTTTCCCTACCGATACGCTGCTCCGGGCCGTTGCCAAAACCGGTTATACCGCCACGGTCAATCATACCGAAGCGCAGTAATCCTTCCCAATGGCGTCATAAATGACAAATTTGTCGAACAGTGTCGACACACCGCACTGATGTGACGCCGCGCATCTCCTGACTCATCCATTCTGAAATTGCGCATCGTTCTTTGAACCTGGACAAAGCATCGCCCTGAAAGCGGGGAATAAAATAGCCGCGCCATGCTAACGGGAAGCGTTAATACCCTCCCGCATGGCCGTCCCTGCGTTATGGCGCGGATATTGCTTCACTGTCGCCTGTCACGATAAGGAGACGCAATGCACGAACTCACGCTTTGCCAGCGAGCCCTGGAATTAATTGAACAGCAGGCCGCCCGACACAACGCCCGGAAAGTCACCGCGGTGTGGTTAAAAATCGGCGCGTTCTCCTGCGTTGAGCGCAGCGCGCTGGAGTTTTGTTTTGATCTTATCTGCCGCGATACGCTGGCGGAGGGTTGCGAACTTCATATTGAACAGCAACAGGCGGAATGCTGGTGCCCGACGTGCCAACAATACGTCACGCTGCTGTCACAGCGAGTGCGCCAGTGTCCGCAATGCGGCGGCGATAAACTCAACATCGTCGCCGATGAGGGTTTGCAGATAAAACGAATGGAAATCGCACAGGAGTAAATTATGTGTACTACATGCGGTTGCGCGGAAGGCAACCTTTATATCGAAGGTGACGAGCGCAACCCGCACTCCGCCTTTCGCAGCGCGCCATTCGCGCCGGCTGCGCGTCCCGGGATCCAGATTAACGCGATCCGCACTCAGGATTTTCGTCCCCGTGAAAGCGGGCAGGGCGATCTGCATTACGGGCATGGCGAAGCCGGCACCCACGCACCGGGCATGAGCCAGCGGCGCATGCTGGAAATCGAAATCGACGTTCTGGATAAAAATAACCAGTTGGCCGCCCGCAACCGCGCTCGCTTCGCGACCAGGGAGCAACTGGTGCTTAATCTGGTTTCCAGCCCCGGATCCGGTAAAACCACGTTGCTCACCGAAACCTTAAAACGCCTGCACGGCACGGTGCCCTGCGCGGTCATTGAAGGCGATCAGCAAACCGTTAACGACGCGGAGCGTATTCGCGCCACCGGTACCCCGGCTATTCAGGTGAATACCGGTAAAGGCTGCCATCTGGATGCGCAAATGATCCACGACGCGATGCAGCGTTTGCCCCTTGAAGATAACGGCATTCTGTTTATCGAAAACGTCGGCAATCTGGTATGCCCGGCCAGCTTTGATTTGGGCGAGCGCCATAAAGTGGCGGTGCTGTCGGTGACCGAAGGGGAAGACAAGCCGCTTAAATATCCGCATATGTTCGCCGCCGCATCGGTGATGCTGCTGAACAAAGTTGATTTGCTGCCGTACCTTAATTTCGACCTCGACGCCTGTCTCGCCAGCGCGCGCGCCGTCAATCCGGATATCGAAATCATGCTGGTTTCCGCCACGACTGGCGAAGGCATGGACGCCTGGCTCGCCTGGCTGGAGACCCAACGATGTGCATAGGCATTCCCGGCCAGATATGTGAAATCGGCCCTGGCAACAGCGCGCTCATTGAAGTCAGCGGCGCTAAACGCGACGTCGACCTGACCCTTGTCGGCACCCATGATGAAAACGGGCATTCCCGCGTTGGTCAGTGGGTGTTGGTACACGTTGGTTTCGCCATGAGCGTCATAGACGAGCAGGAAGCCAGGGAAACCCTGGAGGCGTTGCACAATATGTATGAAGTGGAGCGCGACGTGGGCGTGTTGCTGTACCCGGAGGACCACCGCTGATGCGTTATGTTGATGAGTATCGCGATCCCGAGCGCGTCATGGCGTTGATTGAGGTATTAAATACCCGTGCGCCGCTGTTGTCTTACGATGCGCAGCGCCCGCTACGCATTATGGAAGTGTGTGGCGGCCATACCCACGCCATCTTCAAGTTTGGTCTCGATCAACTGCTGCCCGAGAATATTGAGTTTATTCATGGCCCGGGCTGCCCGGTATGCGTACTGCCGATGGGCCGTATTGATAGCTGTCTGGAAATCGCCAGCCATCCTGACGTGATTTTCTGTACCTTCGGCGATGCGATGCGCGTGCCTGGTAAAAATGGCTCGCTGATGGAAGCCAAAGCACGGGGCGCGGATGTACGCATCATCTACTCGCCGCTGGATGCGCTCAAGCTGGCCGAAGCCCATCCGGATCGTAAAGTGGTGTTCTTTGGGCTGGGTTTTGAGACCACCATGCCCACCACCGCCATTACGTTGCAGCAGGCGAAACAGCGTCATCTCACTAATTTCTTTTTCTTCTGCCAGCACATCACGCTGATCCCGACCTTGCGCAGCCTGCTGGAGCAGCCCGATAACGGCATCGATTCTTTCCTCGCGCCGGGCCATGTGAGCATGGTCATTGGTACCGCGGCGTACGACTTTATCGCCGACGAATTTCAGCGTCCGCTGGTGGTGGCAGGTTTTGAACCTGTCGATCTGTTACAGGGTGTCCTGATGCTGGTGGAACAAAAAATTGCCCGGCACAGCCTGGTGGAAAACCAGTATAAACGCGTGGTGCCGGACGCGGGCAGTTTGCCCGCCCAACAGGCCATCAATGAGGTGTTTTGCGTACAGGGCGACAGCGAATGGCGGGGGCTCGGTGTCATTGCCCATTCCGGCGTCCGCCTGACGGACGACTATGCCCATTTCGACGCCGAGCGGCATTTCAACCTGAAACCGCAGCAGGTCTGCGACGACCCGCGCGCCCGCTGCGGCGATGTGTTAACCGGGCGCTGTAAGCCCGCGCAATGCCCGTTATTTGGCGAGCATTGCAACCCGCAAAACGCCTTTGGCGCACTGATGGTCTCGTCGGAAGGCGCCTGCGCCGCCTGGTATCAATATCGTTCCACGGAGTGTGAAGCATGAAGAGCATTACCCTTGCCCACGGCAACGGTGGTCAGGCGATGCAGCAGTTAATCAACCAACTGTTTATGCAGGCGTTTTCCAATCCGCTACTCAGTATTCAGGAAGATCAGGCGCGTATCCCGCTGGCGGAACTGACGGCGCACGGCGATCGGCTGGCGTTTTCCACCGACAGTTACGTCATCGATCCGCTGTTTTTCCCGGGCGGCAATATCGGCAAACTGGCGGTGTGCGGCACCGCTAACGATATCGCAGTGAGCGGCGCGATCCCACGCTGGCTCTCCTGCGGATTCATCCTTGAAGAAGGATTGCCGATGGAGGCGCTGGAGCAGGTGGTCACCAGTATGGCGGCCACCGCCCATGCCGAAGGCATCATGATTGTTACCGGTGATACCAAAGTGGTGCCGCGCGGCGCGGCGGACAAATTGTTTATCAATACGGCCGGTATAGGCGCTATCCCGCAGGATGTTAACTGGGCGGCGCAAAATATCTGCGCCGGGGATGTGCTGATCGTGACCGGGTCGCTGGGGGATCATGGCGCAACCATTCTCAATTTGCGCGAGCAGTTGGGGATCGATGGCGATCTCAAAAGCGACTGCGCGGTACTTACCTCGCTGATCCAGGCGATTCGCGGGCTGCCGGGCATTAAAGCGATGCGTGATGCCACGCGCGGCGGCGTCAACGCCATCGCCCATGAGTTTGCCGCCAGCAGCGGTTGCGGAATCGAACTTAACGAGCGCGATCTGCCCGTTAAAGCGGCGGTACGCGGGCTTTGTGAATTGCTTGGCCTGGAAGCGGTCAACTTCGCTAACGAAGGCAAACTGGTGATTGCCGTGGAACGCAACGCTGCGCCAGCCATCATCGATGCGCTGCGCCAGCATCCGCTTGGACGCGATGCGGCGTTGATTGGCGAAGTGGTGGAGCGCAAAGGGGTGCGGTTAACGGGGTTGTATGGCGTCAAACGGACGCTGGAGTTGCCGTATTCGGAACCGTTGCCGCGCATTTGTTAATTCACCGGCGAGGCGGTTGGATAAGCAGTCGGTACTACGTCACCTCTGTTATACGTCTTACAGCAAACCGGCACCGCCTCTTTTTAGCTGGACTCTCATTCGGGAGAGTCCACATCTCAAATGCCATCATATCTCTGTCTGTTATCTCCGGCAGTTTCACCCCTTGAGGATTTGCCTGCATTAAGCACATCACTTTTTCTTCCCCGACAAGAAGAGAGGATTTCAAAAGCAATACATATGATTTACCATATGTGTTGACCGATCGATCCGGAGTGCGAAATGCTACAACCCGTCCAGTTATTTAAAATCCTGTCTGATGAAACGCGGCTCGCCATTATCCTGCTGTTACGGGAGGCGGGAGAGCTGTGTGTCTGCGATATCTGTGCAGCAACTTCTGAATCTCAGCCAAAAATTTCGCGGCATATGGCCATCTTACGCGACGCCGGGCTGGTTCTCGATCGCCGGGAAGGAAAGTGGGTTTATTACCGTTTATCCCCTCACATGCCGGCCTGGGCGGCTGAGACCATCTCCACCGCCTGGCAGTGCCTGCGAGAGGAGGTGCGTGGATGGCTGGCAAAATCGGCTTGTCTCTCCTGCTGATATCAAAACATATTCGTATAAACATATATAAGGGAGTCTGAAATGCTGTTGGCTGGGAGTATTTTTTTACTGACGCTGGTGCTGGTCATCTGGCAGCCGCGGGGCCTGAGCATCGGCTGGAGCGCGAGTATCGGGGCGGTTCTGGCGCTGGTTTCCGGCGTCATCAACCTCCACGATATTCCCGTCGTCTGGAATATCGTCTGGAACGCGACGGCAACGTTTATCGCGGTGATCATTATCAGCCTGCTGCTGGATGAGTCTGGCTTCTTTAAATGGGCCGCGCTGCATGTTTCTCGCTGGGGAAGAGGGAAGGGACGTCTGCTGTTTACCTGGATTGTGCTGCTGGGTTCAGCCGTGGCGGCACTGTTCGCTAATGATGGCGCGGCGTTGATCCTGACGCCAATCGTGATTGCCATGCTACTGGCGCTGGGATTCAGTAAGGGAACGACACTGGCATTTGTCATGGCGGCGGGATTTATCGCCGATACAGCCAGCCTGCCGCTTATTGTTTCCAACCTGGTGAATATTGTCTCGGCAGACTTCTTCAAACTTGGTTTTACGGAATATGCATCGGTTATGGTGCCGGTAGATATTGCCGCCATCGCCGCCACGCTGGTGATGTTGCATCTGTTTTTTCGCAAGGATATTCCGGAAAAGTATGACGTGGATTTACTGGAGTCGCCTGCCAGCGCCATTAAGGATCCGGCTACGTTTAAAGCTGGCTGGGTCGTTCTGGCGTTTCTGCTGGCGGGATTTTTCATTCTGGAACCGCTGGGTATCCCCGTCAGTGCAATCGCCGCCGTCGGTGCCGCGGTGCTGTTTGCGGTAGCTAAAAAAGGGCATGCCGTGAATACCGGGAAAGTGCTTCGGGGTGCGCCGTGGCAGATCGTTATCTTCTCGCTGGGCATGTATCTGGTGGTGTATGGCCTGCGGAACGCCGGTCTCACGGGCTATCTTTCAGACATTCTGAATAGATTAGCCGACGGGGGATTATGGACCGCAACCTTAGGCACCGGTTTCCTGACTGCATTCCTGTCATCCGTCATGAATAACATGCCCACCGTACTGGTGGGGGCGCTGTCGATTGAAGGAAGCACAGCAACAGGGGTTATCAAAGAGGCGATGGTCTACGCCAACATTATCGGCTGCGATCTGGGTCCGAAAATCACCCCTATTGGTAGCCTCGCAACCCTGCTGTGGCTGCATGTGCTGGCGCAGAAAAATATGACCATTGCCTGGGGATATTACTTCCGCACCGGGATCGTCATGACGCTTCCCGTATTATTTATCACGCTGGCCGCGCTTGCGCTGCGGCTCTCTGTCACCCTGTAATGAGATACTGATATGAGCAGCATTACTATTTATCACAACCCGGCCTGCGGCACGTCACGAAATACGCTTGAGATGATCCGCAATACGGGACATGAACCGACCATTATTTATTATCTCGATACCCCTCCGACAAAGGATGAACTGATCACCCTCATTTCTGATATGGGAATCAGCGTGCGGGCGTTGCTGCGTAAAAATGTGGAGCCCTACACGCAACTTGGGCTTGATGATGACAGCTTTACCGATGAGCAACTGATTGAACTGATGCTCGCGCATCCCATCCTGATTAATCGCCCCATCGTGGTCACGCCTCTGGGAACCCGCTTGTGCCGCCCTTCGGAAGTGGTGCTGGATATCCTGCCGGACCCGCAAAAAGGGGCATTCGTAAAAGAAGATGGCGAACAGGTTATTGATAACGACGGGAAGCGAGTAAAACCTTAAGCCACTAAGGCCAAATGCCGTTGCGGGCAGGAAACCCGGCAATAAATAAATTTTATCGAACTCATTGCTACGTCACATTTTGCTGTCTACTTTTATCAAGGTTTGGCGCTCATCATCACAGTTTGAGGCCGTTAACAATGATACGGGAACAGAAATGCACAGCTCAGTGACAGAAGATCAAATAAACGTCTACTTTGGCAAAAACGCGGAGACTTATGAAGCAGAGACCAAACTCATTGCTGATATCACGCGTGAGCTGCGTACACAACGAGGCGTGGTACAGAACAAAGATCTGATTCTTACCCTGATACAGCATATTGAGTGCGAGAAAGATGTCTTAAAACTGGATATTTATCGCAATGCGCTGGAGATGATTGTCCAGGGAACGCCAGACGATATCTGAGCGTGACAGAACAGCATTTACGATGCCTTTGCCGTGACGGCAAAGGCATTTTTTTGTTCAGTCGCCTTTATGCATTTTTAGCTTCAGATAGTGCCGGGCTGACAGGAGCACTGCTTTGTGACGCCCGTCCGCAGACATAATGTCCTGGGCGTTGAGCACCTGTAAGAGATTATCCGTCGTAACAGGAAAGCAGTGTTGAATCAGGTAAGTCGATGCTTTACCGATGGCTTGATGTATTTCTTCGGGCCGTACTTGCTCATCTTCGTTCAATGAATCTCCAGATGCGTCAATGGTGAATGTCTTCCAGGCCCTGGGACCAGATCAAATTCACATTTAGCATTTTGTAAGAACATGCCTGAGCAAGTCTGATTAGAAGAGATGTGTTTCTGATTTGCACTGAATAATCAGAAAGAAAGTAACTTAATGTTTGGTCGTTTCAGAATGATTTAACAGGCTTCTGAGCAGCGCATCCCGTTCATGTCCTTGTGCAGGGCGCTTAGCGATAACTGGCTGGTTGCGAAATTTATGTATCCCGCCAATGGCGGTTCGGTACGCCGCCTGCCTGTCGCTGTCTGTTTCATGGCTCAGGCTTTCCTGCAATTTTGCAATAAGCTCATCAAAAGATACTGCGCTATCGGATTCCAGAAGCTCAATTACCGCTTCACCAATAACCGTATCAACAAGCGGGTCGCTATCATTTTTGAACATTTAGCCTCTCGTATCTACAACGACGTTCTTCACCTATCCGCCGCATTATGCAGTGGTGAATTTTATTTTCCTACCTTTCAGATGAAACTGTCCCCAACGTCGTGGCACCTAACAGGCCCCTGAACGAATAATTAATTCAAGAACATTAAGCAGATGCGCGTGCGTATCCGAATTATCGGCGGTTTCAATACGTGAAACGACGGCGAGGCAAAGTGTCGATTTACTGACCTTTTCTCCGGCGCGTAATAAGTCCATAACGATCGCCCCCAGCGTTTGCTCACAGGTCGGGCCATCGCCCTGAGTAAAAGCCGGATCTGCGGTAAAAGGACATTCACTGCTGTCTTTCATCGTGCGCTCATTCAGGTGGTTATCAACATACATCGCTGGCAAGGCGGGGTAATCAGATGACGCCATTACCCAATGAGCCATACGCTTAGTGAAGGAATAATATACATATGGTATCAATAGTAAAGTATTCATAATGATAATTAATGTATAAGGAGAGAATTCCGATCGGTCACGTCCTGTTTTACGGCTCGGACTGGAGACTGGCTTCACCCGCTCAGGGCGTGCATTTTAAAGGCGGGCAAGGCAGGCGTCCCCCCGCAGAAACAACAAAATCTGTGCCGGAGAGAGGGGCGGGGTAATTCTGCTTAACGGGTTTGCATTGCGCCGGTAATTGTTAGAGTCTTGTTAACTAACGATTATTCAGCCAGGCCGGAAACCTCATGTCAATTGCGCCGTTACCCCCGTTGAATACCCTGATCGCTTTTGAAGCGACCGTTCGGCTCGGCAGTTTTACCCGCGCCGGGGAAGAGCTGAACCTGACACAGAGCGCGGTAAGCCGCCAGATTGCGCAACTGGAAGCGTCGCTGGGGCGTACGCTGCTGATGCGTCGGCGTCATGGCCTGGAACTCACTACCGCCGGTGAGCGCTATCTTCATCAAATCCGCCATTTCCTGGAAGAGTGCGCCGATGCCACGGCTCAGGTGATGAAAAACGCCGGGGAAAACGAAATTACCCTGGCCTGTTCATCGGGCATCGCCCAGTTCTGGCTGCCGTTGCGCCTTACCCATTTCCGACGTCAGCACCCGGAAATCAAAGTGAATTTAATCATGCGCGATGGGGTCACACGGCTGACGTCATTCGAATTTGATCTGGGCGTTTACTATTTGCGACAAGAAAATCTTATCAATTTCGATACGGTGAAATTGTTCGATGAAGAGATGTTCCCGGTGTGCTCGCCGCATTACCTGGCCGGGCGGCCCCTGTTCACGCCGGAAACGTTAAAACATGAAACCCTGCTGGTACTGGAGGACGCCCAGCACCAGTGGATCGGCTGGCCAGAGTGGTTTGCAATTAACGGCACCGACAGCCCGCCGCTACGCCAGACTTTGCGCGTTAATCACTATCCACCGCTGATTGAAATGGCCTGTCTCGGCAACGGCGTGGCACTTGCGTGGCGTCACATCATTGACAGCGTCATCGCCAGTGGACGGCTGGTCAAAGCCTCGAATTTTTCCGTCAGCAAAGGTGGAGGATTTTTCCTGATCACCTCCCAACATCGCCACGAAAACCGCGCCACACGGCTGTTTAAACGCTGGCTGCTGGAAGACGTCGCGCAACATCCCGCCCGCTAGTGTGGGTGTTTTTTGTTCAGTGACATGCGCAGAAGGCATGATGGCATGCGTCTTTTTCATTTACGAATTTTAACCAATCATTGTAAATCTTTTAACCAATTCGTAATGAAGAAGTAACAACAACACCATCATAAACGAACCTGTCGCTGGAGCGTGACGATCATGACAACGCAACACACGCCGTTATTATTTATCAACGCCACCCTGGTGGACGGTATTTCTGATACCGCCCTGAAGAACCATCAACTGCTGGTTGAAGAGGGAAAAATCAGCAAGATCTCTGCCACTCCTGTCGACGCGCCCGGCGCGACGGTGGTGGATTTAAAGGGCAAAACCCTGATGCCTGGCCTGATCGATTGCCATGTTCACGTCATTGCCAGTTCCGCCAATCTCGGTCAAAACGCTTTGCTGCCTGATTCACTGATCGCTGCCCGCGCCGGCAAGATCATGCAGGGCATGTTGAATCGCGGCTTTACCACCGTGCGCGACGTCGGCGGCGCAGACTATGGCCTGAAACAGGCGCAGGAAGAGGGATTGCTGAACGGCCCGCATCTGATGATTTGCGGTAAAGCGCTGTCGCAAACCGGCGGGCATACCGATTACCGCGGTCGCTATGACTCGCGCAACGCCGATTTTTACGCCTCCAAACTCGGCGCGCTGGGCCGCATCTGCAACGGTGTGGATGAGGTGCGCCGCGCAGTGCGCGAAGAGATCAAAGCCGGGGCGGAGTTCATCAAAGTGATGGCCAACGGCGGGGTGTCATCCCCCAGCGATCCGATCGATTTTCTGAGCTTTTCAGTTTCCGAACTGGAAGCCATTGTCGAAGAGGCCAGCAACGCGCAAACCTACGTCAGCGCCCATCTGTACACCGACGAGGCGATTCGCCGCGCCGTTAACGCCGGGGTACATTCCCTTGAGCACTGCAATCTCATCACCCCGGAAACGGCCCAACTTGCCGCCAGTAAAGGCGCGATGGCCTGTCCGACGCTGGTCACCTATGAAATGCTGAAAAACGAAGGCGAGCAGTACGGTTTGCAGCCGGACTCTATCGCCAAAATCGACGATGTGCGCTTAAGCGGCCTCGACAGTCTGAAAATCATGTTCGAAGCCGGTTTACCGATGGCGTATGGATCCGATCTGCTGGGGGATATGCATGTGCACCAGTCGGAAGAGTTTGTTATCCGCAATCGCGTACTACCCGCCGCGGAAGTGATCCGCAGCGCCACGTCCATTGCCGCCCGCCTGCTGCGTAAAGAGGGCGAAATCGGCAGCCTGACGCCAGGCGCATGGGCCGATCTCATCGTGGTAAACGGCAATCCGCTTGAGGATATCAGTCTGCTTACCGGCCAGGGCAAGCATATCCCGCTGATCCTTCAGCAGGGTAAACCGGTGAAAAACGCAGGCTTCCTGCCGGTGGACTAAGACACAACCCACGACTACGCGGCATCCGTGCCAACACAGCAATTTCCCTTACAGATGAGAATGCGCCTATGTCACTGTTACATCGTCTTGATCGGCTCCCGTTGAGCCGTCCGCATTACATGTTGTTGTTGATAGGTGGGTTGGGATACACCTTTGATGGCATGGACGTCGCCATTATTGCTTTTTTACTGCCTGCATTGCGCGATGTCTGGTCGCTCAGCGGGGCGGAACTGGGGCTGGTGGGGTCCGCCACGCCGATTGGCGTTCTGATTGGCGCACTACTGGCGGGCTACGTGGGGGACCGGTATGGCCGTAAAACGGTCATGTGCTGGGCGCTGGCGATTTACTGCGTAATGACGCTGGTGGCCGCCTTTTCCCCTAACTTCACGGTATTCGTCATCGCGCGCGTTCTGGCAGGCGTTGGCACCGGGGCGGAGAGCGTGATTATTGCGCCGTTTCTGAGCGAATTTATTCCGCCGAAAAAACGCGGCTGGTTTATTGGATCGCTGGCCGGGTTTTTCTCGTTCGGATTCGTGGGCGCCGCGCTGCTGGGGCGTTTTGTGGTGCCGGAGTTTGAAGACGGCTGGCGCTACGCGCAAATTATCACCGCACTGCCGATTTTGATGCTGCTGTGGTGGCGCCGCAGCCTGCCGGAATCGCCGCGCTTCCTGCTGGGCAAAGGCCGTACCGACGAAGCGCGGGTGGTGGTCGAAAGCCTGGAACGTCAGGTGATTGCCGCCACCGGCAAACCGCTGCCGCCCGTTGACGCGCCGCGTGACGTGACGCCGCAGGTTGCGCCTGCGCCATCGCCCGGGCTGCTTAAAAGCCTGGTCATGATGTTCAGCCAGCCGATGCGGCGACAGACCACGGTAATTTGGGTGATTTGGTTTGTGGTGACCTTCTGTTACTACGGCTTCTTTGCCTGGATCCCGTCGCTTCTGGTGGAACGGGGTTTTACCGTCACCCGCAGTTTTGAGTTTTCGATCATTATTTATCTGGCGCAAATACCGGGCTATTTCTCTGCGGCGGTGTGTTCTGACTGGCTCGACCGCAAGCGGACTATCGCCCTGTATCTGGTGGGCAGCACCCTCAGCGCCTGGTGTTTAAGCCAGGCCGACAGCACGGCGACGATTGTCGCAGCAGCGGCGGTTCTGTCTTTCTTCCTTAACGGGTGTTATGCCGGGCTGTATGCGTATACGCCGGAAAGTTTCCCTACCGCCATTCGCGCCACGGGATGTGGATTCGCCAGCGCCTTTGGCCGCGTCGGCAGCATTATGGCACCGTCAATTATTGGCGTGTTCTCTGCATCGCTGGGATTTGCCGGGGTGTTTACCATGACGACCTCGGTACTGGCGGCAGGCGTCATCGTGTTACTGGCCTGGGGCGTCAATACCAAAGGCTATTCTCTGGAAGCGCTGTCGCCAGGTAAAAGCGGCGAGACGGTGAAAGGGGAAGGGCAGCAAGGTCATCGCGTCGAAGGGTAACCGGTCAACGTTCCGTTCGTCTGGCGGACGGAACGTTGAGCATGGTCGGTTAGCGTGTTTCGACATTCAGCATTCCGCGCGCAGGGCGTGAACTTACAGATCCGGTTTGCCCAGCGCGCGCCACATTGCCTCAAACCCCACGGTTTTAAACTCCTCGGTGCGTTCCGGCTCACGGGTGGCGAATTCCATCGTGGTTTCCGCCAGCGCGAAGAAGATGGTGTCGCCGAAGCGGCGAAACGTCGGGCTTAAAAACAGCGGCTGAATGGCTTTTTCACAAATCTGGTGCAGGTCGGGATGACTCTCGTTGACCTGTTTTTCCGTTTCTTCGGTAATTTTGTCGCTAATCGCTAACTGGCGCATCGCCTGATGCGCAACCGGGTTAGCAAGCCCCCAGTCGATCAGCCGGTTCCAGATATAACGGGTTAATCCTTTGCTGTCTGCCGGGCGATCCGGCTGTTCCAGAATAGAGCGGCAAAACCCGATCTTCAGATGCAAATAGAGCGCGTTAAGCAGGATATCTTTGGTAGCGAAGTAGCGAAACAATGTGCCTTCTGCCACGCCCGCGCCACGGGCAATCATCGCGGTGGATGCGCCAATGCCTGCGTTGGCGATGGCCTCGGTTGCCGCATCAAGCAGCGCAATGCGTTTATCTTCACTACGGGGACGAGCCACTAACATTACCCTCCAGTCATAAGACCGCAGATTGAAACATGAGGATTGCGCGGCTGCAAGTCGCGCATCGGGCAGAAAAAGCGGTTGACGCTTTCCGCATCGTTTCTATAATGAGTGTTTACTCACTCATTATCAATGCCTGACGTAGGGTTTTCTGTAACCTGTGGATGATCTCAACTTTTCAGGTAACAGAAGACGGCGTTGCGTACAGAAATGAGCAGAGGACTATCGTTTAAAACGGCGAGTAAAGGGGAACAGGCATGGAACTACCCGCTCAGGTTATCGAAACCATTACCGGCTGGATTGATGACAATTTGCATAAACCGCTGCGTATCGATGAAATTGCGCGCCACGCGGGCTATTCAAAATGGCATTTACAGCGACTGTTTCAACATCACACCGGCGAAAGTCTCGGGCGCTACATTCGCGAGAAGAAGTTGCGGCTGGCGGCGCAGGATCTCAGGCAAACCGACGCCCGTGTGCTGGATATCTCTCTGAAATACGGCTTTGAATCGCAGCAGTCGTTCACACGTTTATTTACCCGTAAATTTAATATGTCTCCCGGCCACTACCGTCGCCAGGGCGATGATCAAGCCATTCATTAGCGCCACGGTTTGCAAGGCCTGACAAATTACCGGACAATGCCCGTTTTAACTCGGGCGTAACAATCGATGAAACATCCTCTTGAAACTCTGGTGACCGCAGGCGGCATTTTGCTGCTGGCGTTTCTTTCCTGCCTGCTGTTGCCTGCGCCCGCGTTGACGGTGTCACTGGCGAAGCAGTTGATGGAGACGTTCCATCTGGTGGATTTAAACCAGCTATACACCATTATCTTTTGTATCTGGTTTTTGCTGCTGGGCGTGCTGGAGTACGCCATCATCCGTTTTATCTGGAAACGCTGGTTTTCAATCGAACGGGTGTGATTACAACTGTGCGGCAAGCGTTTTTAACTGGTTGATTAACGCTTCACGCGTGTCGACATCGCCTTTCGGGGCCGTGGACTGACGCACAACCAGCCTTGTGGGCAACCAACTGTGACGCTGACCAGGCTCGGCAATCAGCGCGACAGCGCGCTCGCCTAATAGCGTAAAATCCTGCGCCACCGTGGTGAGCGCCGGCTGGAAATACTGGCTGTCGGGCGTATCGTCATAGCCGGTCACGGAAATATCCCGGCGATTCAACTGCGCCAGCGCGCTTAATACCCCCAGCGCCATCTGATCATTTGCTACCACTATCGCCGTCAGCGTCGGCTGTTTCGCCAGCATCGCCAGGGTACAGGCGAATCCGCTACCCGCGCTCCAGTCTCCGAAGGCCGTTATGGCCTGATGTCCCCCGTTACGATGCAGCGCCTCGCGCCAGGCATGAAGCCTGAGCCGTGCGGAAATGGCGCTCTCTGGCCCGGCTAAAAATCCGTAATCCCGATGCCCACGTTCCCACAAATGATCAATCACCGCGTGGCATCCCTGGCGGTGATCAAACAGCAAACTGGCGACATCGCTGTCGGGTGGCACATCAAGAAACAGGCAGTGAATATCCGGGTTTTCCTGCACCAGTTGCTCGGCAAGCTGGCTTTCCAGCGGCAGATTGATGATTGCGCTACGGATGTTCTGCGCCCGGCATTCCGCCAGCGCCCCCTGTAGCGCGCCGCGATCCGCGTTATTAAGCATGACAATGACCACATCCAGCCCGCGCGCCTGTGCGTGGGTTTTGATCGACGCGGCAATTTGCGACGGCGCATGCAAGGTTAACGAGGCGCTGATCAGGCCAATGGCGGGCAGCACTTTCCCCGCCAGAAGCTGTGCGGAGCGGTTAGGGACATAGCGCAGCGTACGCATCGCCTGATGAACGACTTCCTGAGTGCGGGTCGCCACTTTCTCCGGGCTGTTTAATACTCGTGAAACGGTTTGCAGTGACACACCGGCAAGCCGGGCGACATCATCAAGGGTGGCGGAATGGCGACTCATCTCTTATCCGTGGGTAAATGTCGTGCGTTAACATATTTTGTTCAGGGTACGACATTTTAACCGCATTCTTGCAGGTTTCTGTGAGAATTGCCGAAGAGATTATGCGCACGGCTTGCTGAAAAAAGACGGTTACGGGATAACGTGGTCATATTTGTAGTGCGTACGACAATAAAGGCGACCTTTCCCAATGAATCAACCATCCCACACCCCCTCATTCGCCGGGATCCTGGCGCGTCAGGACTGGCAAAATCCAACGATTATTCATCTGAACCGGCTTGAAGCGCACCCCGCTTTTTCCAGCTGGGGCAGCGTGGAGGAGGCGCGCGATGCGGCGGCCAGTGCGCGGCGTCAGTCTCTTGACGGCACCTGGCAGTTTTATTACGCCGCCCGCCCGCAAGCGGTAGACGCGGGATGGATAGATTACGACTTACCGGGCAGCGCGCCAGTGGAAGTGCCGTCGAACTGGCAAATGGCGGGCTACGGCGCGCCGATCTACACCAACGTGCGTTATCCCATTGAAACCGTGCCGCCGCGGGTGCCGGAAGATAACCCTACCGGCTGTTATTCGCGCCTCGTTACCGTCGATCCGCAATGGCTGGCACAGGGCCAGACGCGCATCATTTTTGACGGGGTCAACTCGGCATTCCATCTGTGGTGCAACGGCACATGGGTTGGCTATTCCCAGGACAGCCGCCTGCCTGCGGAATTCGATCTCACGCCCTTTTTACACGCCGGGGAAAACCGACTGTGCGTGATGGTGATGCGCTGGAGCGCGGGCACCTGGCTGGAAGACCAGGATATGTGGCGGATGAGCGGCATTTTCCGTTCGGTGTCGCTGCTGCACAAGCCGGACTGCCATCTGGCGGACTGGCAGGTGACGCCGCAACTGGATGATTGCTATCGTGATGCGCAGCTCAACGTTGCGGTGCGTTTCGCCGCACCACCCGCGCAGCTCAGCCATTTAACCGTCGAACTGACCCTGTGGGAGGGCGATGAACCGATCGCGCAACTGCGCGGCAAACCGGGCAGCGCGCCGGTGGATGAACGCGGCAATTATCCCGAACGTGGTCATTATGCCTTGTCGGTACGTGAACCGAAAAAATGGAGTGCCGAAACGCCGCACTGCTACCGGCTGGTGGCGGCGCTGTATCTGGATGATGTGTTGCTGGAAGCAGAAGCCTGTGACGTCGGCTTCCGGCGTGTGGACATCCATAACGGGTTGCTGACGCTGAACGGCAAACCGTTGCTGATCCGTGGCGTGAATCGCCATGAGCATCATCCCGAACGCGGCCAGGTCGTGACTGAGCAGGATATGATTCAGGATATCCTGCTGATGAAGCAGAATAACTTTAACGCCGTACGCTGTTCGCACTATCCCAACGTTGAGCGCTGGTATGAACTCTGCACCCGCTACGGTCTGTACGTGGTGGATGAGGCGAATATTGAAACCCACGGCATGACGCCAATGAACCGGCTGTCAGACGACCCGGCATGGTTCGCGGCCTTCAGCGCCCGCGTGACCCGTATGGTGCAGTGTCACCGTAATCATCCCGCCATTATTATCTGGTCGCTGGGCAACGAATCCGGCCACGGCGCTACCCACGACGCCCTGTACCGCTGGGTAAAAACCGCCGATCCATCACGCCCGGTGCAGTATGAAGGGGGCGGTGCGGATACGGCTGCCACCGACATCATTTGCCCGATGTATGCCCGGGTCGACCAGGATCAACCGTTCCCGGCGGTGCCAAAGTGGAGCATCAAAAAATGGCTCAGCCTGCCGGGTGAACACCGCCCGCTGATCCTGTGTGAATATGCCCATGCCATGGGCAACAGCCTGGGTAATTTTGCTGCTTACTGGCAGGCGTTTCGTGAATACCCCAGATTGCAGGGCGGCTTTATCTGGGACTGGGCCGATCAGGCGATTGTCAAAACCTTTGAAGATGGCACCACCGGTTGGGCCTATGGCGGCGATTTCGGCGACAAACCCAACGATCGCCAGTTCTGTATGAATGGTCTGGTCTTCCCGGATCGCACGCCGCATCCTTCGCTGATTGAAGCAAAACACGCCCAGCAGTTTTTCCGATTTACGCTGGTGAGCCAGCAACCGTTGCAGATCCGCATCGCCAGCGAATACCTGTTCCGCACCACGGATAATGAGACGCTGACATGGCGCGTGGAGTGCGCCGGGCGCGTGGTGGCGCAGGGAGAACAGCCGCTGAAACTGGCTCCGGAAGCCGAAGCGGTACTGACTCTGACGGATGCACTGACGCTACCGGAAAATGCCCGCGATGTCTGGCTACAGCTGGACGTCATTCAGCCCAACGCCACGCCGTGGTCGGCAGCCGGTCATCCGGTGGCCTGGCAGCAGTTTGCCCTGGCCGCGCCGCTGGCAATAACGCCGCGCGCGCCACGCGGCGTCACGCCGTCGCTGGCCGTTGATGACCAGGCGTTTACCGTCGAGTGGAACGGGCAGCGTTGGTTGTTTGATCGCGCCACTGGGCAGCTCGCCCAGTGGGAAATCGACGGTGAGCCGCAGTTAGTGACGCCGCTTCAGGATCAGTTTATCCGTGCGCCACTGGATAATGACATCGGCGTCAGCGAAGTGGATCGCATCGATCCCCATGCCTGGGTTGAGCGCTGGAAAAGCGCCGGATTGTACGATCTGGCGGTCAACTGCGTCAGTTGTGAAGCCGAGGCGCGCGCCCATGAGGTGATGATTGAAAGCGTCTGGCACTATCAAAATGCCCGGGGCGTGGCGCTGGTGTCGCGCTGGGAAATGCGCATTGACGATGCCGGAAAATTGCATATCGCGGTCAGCGGCGAGCGGGCAGGGGATATTCCGCCGCTGGCGCGTACCGGGCTTCATTTCCAGGTAAAACCGCAAGCCGCGGATGTCTGCTGGTTGGGCCTTGGGCCGCATGAGAACTACCCGGATCGCAAAAGCAGCGCCCGCTTCTCACACTGGCAATTGCCGCTCGGGCAGATGCATACGCCGTATATTTTCCCCACCGAAAACGGGCTGCGATGCGATACCCGCCAGTTACAGTGGGGGAAATGGCATGTTGAAGGCGATTTCCATTTTTCACTGCAACCTTACGGCACGGAACAGCTGACGCGTGTTGACCACTGGCACCGGATGCAACCGGAAGAGGGCGTCTGGCTGACGCTGGATGGTCAGCATATGGGGATCGGCGGGGATGATTCCTGGACCCCAAGCGTGCAGCCGCAGTTCCTGTTGAGCGACACCCGCTGGAGATATGACGTCACGCTGTGGTTGCGTTAATGTGATGACGTCGCCCCTGGCGGGGCGACGTGACTTTCTTTACTTATTAACTTCTTAACTTATTAACTTCTTACGCCACAAACCTGTCCACTAACTGCGTCATCGCTTCGCTTTGCTGATCGAGACTGTGACTTTCGCTGGCGGCCTGGGAGACCAGGGCGGCGTTTTGCTGGGTTACCTGCTCCAGCTGGCTAAGCGCCAGATGGACCTGGGCGACGCCGAGGGATTGCTCTTCGGCGGCTCTGGCGATATCGCTGATGTAATCGCGCATCCGGTCGCTCTGCTCGGCGGCCTGCTGTAGCGCTTTGCCGGAGGCCGTTACCCGATCCACCCCTTCGCCGATTTTGGCCATGTTCTCATTCACCAGCTCGCGGATCTGGTGCGCCTGCGTGGCGCAACGCTGGGACAGATTACGCACTTCACTGGCCACCACGGCAAAACCGCGACCCAGTTCGCCTGCACGAGCTGCCTCCACCGCGGCATTCAACGCCAACAGGTTGGTCTGGAAGGAGATGTCGTCGATGGATTTAATGATGCTGGAGATTTGTTCGCTGGAGGCGCGGATCGCTTCCATACTCTGGCTGGCTTGCGCCGCCACCGTATTCGCCTGGCTGACCTCCTGCTGCATTGCGACCGTGAGTTTTTCCGCTTCACGGGCGCTGTCTGCGGTCAGGTTAATGGTGGTGGAGATCTGTTCCATGCTGGCGGCGGTTTCCACCAGCGAAGCCGCTTGTTCATCGGTACGCTGGGCCAGGTTCTGGTTGCCGTCGGCAATGTTAGCGCTGGCGTGGCGCAGCACCGTCGCGCCAGATTTTATCTCGCTGACGATATGCTGAATGTTCTCAATCGCGTGGTTATAGGCACGGTTCAGGGCTGAAAGCTCATCGGTGCCGGAAATCGTCAGGCGGCGGGTTAAATCGCCTTCCATTTCCGCGATTTCACGCAGCGTGTTCTGTAGCTGACGGTGAATACTCCGGGCGATAACAATGGCGATGGCCAGTGCGATCAACAGCGCCGTCAGGCTTATCGCCAGAAAACGCATCCAGGCGGTACGCGCCTCATCCGACAGCCGTGCGGCGCTGTCCAACAGAGTGTTCGCCGCGGCATCTTCCTGGGATTTAAGGATGTTAATGCGCTGAGTTTGAATGTCGAACCAGCGGGTCGCGTTGACGTCAAAGCCTCCGACATCCGCTTTCGCCATAGCTGCTTCACGCAGGGCTAACGCTTCGGTGGCCTTTGGCTGGGCAAGGGCGGCATCAAGCGCCTGGGACTGCGCCGGGGTTAAAAACCGGCGCGCCGCGGTAAGCCAGGCTTCCTGTTTACCCACCACATTGCTCAGGCGCTGAAACTGACCGGCTGCAAACTGGTTAGCAGAAAAGATATTCGATAACAGCGCGCGTTCAATGCCTGCCTGCTCCTTGGCGTTCAACAGGCTGAAATAACCGGCCAGCTGGTTGACTATCTCGCCGGACGGCGAAAGGTGGCTGATGTCGGCGACAATATTTAACAGGGTAGTGACGTTTTGCGTGTATTGCGTCAGGGCGTTATTGGTTTCAACAGCCAGGTCGGAAACCTGCTGACGTAAACCTGATAATTGCTGACGCGTTTGTTCGAAACGGTTGAGTGCCTCGGCTACCTGGCCGGAAATGACTTCAGGATCAACGCTTTTAATTGCGCTATCAAAAACTTCCAGCGCTCGATCGGTGAGCTGGCGTTGTGCCGTCAGTTCATCGCGAAACCCCTGGCCTTTCGCGCCAAGATAACCGGCGCTCATTCCCCGTTCTTTTTGCAATTCATGAACCACGCCGCCCGCTTTGATGGCAAGCTGCGTCAGCGTCGCCATGTTATCCATCTGACGTTCCGCCGCGATCCGCTCTGCAATGCCCGATCCTCCCAGCCAAATTAATGCCAATAACAATGGCAAAAGTGCGATGAATAATTTCATTTTCATCGAAATACGGTATATCCAGGACATGGAAGATTCCCTCAAATAATGGCAGGTTGATATATCACTTATCGGAGGAGAATTTTATTTACTTTAGCGTTAATGGATCCGGGGGCGGAAAATAGATCCTTTCCACAAACAGGAATAACCTGATGTGGGTAATTTGATGATCAAAGATAATGAAATGTGAAATTTATGGTGAGGGAAATATCACAATGACTCCCCCAATGATGCACTAAAAATAAGCTTTTCTTATGCCTGAGAATAAATAAATCTCAGGCATAAGACAGAATAATTACAGCGGAGCCGCCCATATTTCGGTCATCCGCCTGACCATCTCAGACAGCACGCCACCGTTGGCGATAAACTCGCGCATCAGTTTCGCATCGCTGTGATCGGTCCGGACGATCTGCTCGATATCGTGCAATGCGCTTTCTGCATTGAGCTTCCGCGCAAAGGGCATCAGTTTTGGCAGATGATGCAGGATATCCTCGGCGATCGAGCATTGTTCACCGGTGCGCACATCGGTCAGGGTGCCTTTCAGTCCGTAGCGACAGGCCTGAAAGCGGTTAAAGCGATACAGCAGATAGTCATCGCGCTTTGGCGTAAAGGGGCGCTCATCCAGCAGCCAGTTCGCCAGGACCTGTAAAAAACCGGCGACATTGATTGCCCGCGACAGGGTTAACGGCGTATCCATTACCCGGACTTCGACAGTGCCGAAACCGGGGCTCGGGCGAATATCCCAGTGCAAATCTTTAATGGATTCAATAATACGGCTGCGTTCCAGGTGCTGGTACATGGTCTCAAACTGCTGCCAGTTTTCAACAAAGGGCGCGGGACCGTTATCCGGGAAAGCAGAAAAAATATTCAGTCGCGACGAGGCGAACTGGGTATCCGTTCCCTGGATCCAGGGCGATGAAGCGCACAGCGCGATGACATGAGGCACAAAGCGCGATAAGCCGTGCATTAAGTACACCGCGTCGTCCCCGTTTCGGCAGCCGATATGCACATGCTGACCAAACACCGTCGCCTGCTGCATCAGATAACCGAAGCTTTCCAGAGTGCGGGTATAGCGCTCGCTCTTACAAATTTCCTGGCGCTGCCATTTTTGATAAGGGTGAGTGCCGCCGCCGCATATCGCCAGATGATGACGGCTCGCCGCCGCCAGGATCGCCTGCTGCAAGGCGGAAAACTGGCTGCTGGCCTGATGAATGTCTTTGCACACGCCGGTGGCGATTTCCAGCATACTTTCAGTGATATCGTGTTTCACTTCGCCTGAGTTTATCTGCCCGGAGATTTCATTAATCAGGGTGGTGGAGTCCTGACTTAAATCCCAACCCGGCGGGGTAACAATCTGTAATTCAACTTCAATGCCCAGCGTATAGGGGTCGGAAGCGGTAAAAGGCGTTAGAGGCATAGTTGCTCACTTATTCAGGCGTTAACTTCACAGAAGTATAGCCAGTAGACGTGAGGTAACTGTCGAAAGACAACTCTGAAAAACCCTGCCGTTTCAGCCTGAAATTTTGCGACCGGGTTAGGCTTTTGTTGAGCTAACCCTTGTATGATGGCTGCTCATGCGCAAACAACGCGCCAGCAACAGGAGGAGTGTATGCCGGAAATCAATCTTTACGGCCAGACCGTCGGCGATGCCGTTCCCGGATGGGAAGGTGCCGGGCCGTTGCCTGTCACGCCGCTGTCGGGCCGCGCCTGTCGCCTGGAAGCGCTGAATGCAGACAGGCACAGCGATGATTTATTTCTCGCCTGGCAACGTGCCGATGACGCTCGCGACTGGACCTGGCTTGGCGCGGCGCGCCCCGATACCCGTCAGGCGACCTGGCGCTGGGTAGAGGATAAAGTGACGGATGACACGTTGATTCCCTGGGCCGTTATCGACCTGGTGAGCGGCCGCGCCGTGGGCGTGGTGTGCTTTATGCGTATTGACCGGCCTAACGGTGTGGTGGAGATCGGCCATGTGACCTGGTCGCCGCTGATAAAGCGCACCCTGATGAGCACCGAAGCACAATGGCTACTGCTGAATGCCGCGTTTGCCGCCGGGTATCGCCGTGTCGAGTGGAAATGCGATTCACTGAACGCTGCGTCCCGTGCGGCGGCTGAGCGTTTGGGTTTCACATATGAAGGCCGTTTCCGGCAGGCGATGGTGCGCAATGGCCGTAACCGGGATACCGACTGGTTTTCCCTGCTCGATCGGGAGTGGCCGCGCATTAATGCCGCGTTAACCCGCTGGATGGCAGTGGATAACTTTGATGCCCAGGGCAGGCAGATCCAGCGGTTGGGTGAATTCCTGGCGGCGGAATAAGAATAACGCCCCCGTCTGTACCAGCGCGGCAGACGGGGGCAGTGTCGTTACAACATACTTACCACGCGTCTGAGCAGGCGGATCCGCGGCTCCACCGACGCAATCTCCAGATACTCAGCCGGGCTGTGAAAGCCCGCGCCAATGGGGCCAAACCCATCCAGCGTCGGGACGCCCAGCGCGGCGGTGTAGTTAGCATCGCTGCCGCCGCCCACGGCTTTCCAGCTTATTTTGACGTTTTCCCGTTCCCCCGCCTGTTCCACCAGGCGCATTAACGCTTCGGTTTGCGCGCTGATTGCCATTGCCGGTTTGTGGTTCAGGCGAGTGATGGTCGTGGTGACGCCCTCCATAAAACCTTTTTCGCACATCTCAAGCAGGGCGCGGTGCACCCGCTCATCTTCACTGTTTTCCCAGAAACGCAAATCGACTACCGCGCTGGCCCAGGGCGCGACGATATTGGCGGCATCACCTCCGTTGACCACGCCGACGTTAAGCGTGGTGCCGCGTTCAGCATCGGCCAGGGCGTTAATCGCCAGAATGCTGTGCGCCAGCGCGGTGATAGCGGAGCGGCCTTTTTCCGGGTCGTTGCCCGCATGGGCCGCCACACCGGTAAAGGTCAGGGCGTAGCCCGCCAGACCCTTGCGGGCGTTGACCAGCGAGCCATCGGCCCGTGCCGCTTCGCATACCAGCACCTGACGGGAACGCTTCGCCAGGTCACCCAGCCAGCGGTGGGAATGAACCGAACCGGTCTCTTCATCCGGGTTCATGGCAACGGCGATGGACAATCGTTGCAGATCGCTTTTATCCATTCCGCGCATCGCCCAGAGAATATTCAGAAGACCGCTCTTCATATCTGACGTGCCGGGGCCATAAATCCGTGCGTCGTCCTGGCTCATAGGGCGCTGCGCGACGGTGCCGGCGGGGAAGACGGTATCAAGATGGCCGATCAGCAGCACATCATAATGTTCAGACTGGAGCTTATTGGTGACCAGCAGCCCTGGACCCACCGCCGCGCCGAGATCGACGTTCTCACAGTGCCAGCCCTCTTTTTTCCACAGCGCGGCCAGTGTCTCCGCCACCTGAGCGACGCCGGAAATCGTCGCGGTGCCGCAATCAACGTTAACCAGCTGACGCAGCTCTTCAGTCCATAATTTCAAATCCATCGGGATCTCCTTAAATAATCACGCGCATAAGCAGCATGGCGATAAATGCATTGAATACGGAAATAGCAATCATGAGGGGGATGCGTCTGGCGCGGGTGCCAATCACGCCGAGGATACGGCCAAGATACTGGACCTGCGAGCCCATCAAATAAATGGCCGGGGCGAGTATGGCTAAATGTTCGCCGGTGATAATCCCTTTCTCAAACAGGCCGATTGCCACGCCGATACCGCCGCCCATCGACATCCAGCCGCCAATCAGCACCGCGGCGGCTTCCCCCGGCAGGCCGAACAGGCCCATCAGCGGGGCAAAGATCATTCCCATGCCCTTCAACGCGCCGGTGATTTCCAGCGCTTTGATGATAATAAAAGCCATCACCACGTTGGGTAACGTACTGGACGTGGCGATGCCCCAGCCTTTACGCGCGCCTTCCACAAACACATCGGTAATAACCGGCTTTGCATTTCCCTGTGCGCTCATGATGCTTCTCCCTGCGTTTGATGACGGGTTGCCGCTTTTTTGTCACTGAAAGTGAGGATCAGGCGCAGAATATTCGCTCCGACAATCTTCATGATAAACATCACCGCCACACAGGCGCCGATAGAGGCCGGAACGGCCGTCGTACCGTCAACGGTCACCAGAGTGAACAACACCGCGCCGGAGGAAAAAAAATTAGTGATCATCGCGCCAGCTGAGAACTGAAACATGGCGAAAATATCCTTTTCGCTCTCGCTGATTTGCCCTTCATCGGCCAGATTACGGGTTAATGACGCGCCGACATCGGTGCTTTGTAAACTGCCGATCAGCGCCAGCCCGGCGGTGCCGGGAATGCCCAGCAACGGACGCAGTAAGGGCGTTAACAGCCGCCGTGCTGCCCGCAGCGCGCCGTAATGCTCAAGTACGTTAATCATTCCCAGCGCGAACATCACCGCCGGGATCAGTCCCAGCGCGAACAGAAACCCGTCCATTGCGCCATGGCCGCCGACCCCGCGAAACGCGCTGGTGGCGGTGGTGAGCTCATCGCCGTTCAGGCTGACTTTGCTGACCACTTTGCCAAACGCGCCGTTGAGGGTGGTAAAATCAAACACGCCGTACCACGCTTTCCCGCCTAACAATCCTGAAAAGAACACCGCCGCAAACGCCAGCGCGATATACGCGCCAATGCCGGGACGGTTGTCCTGCGTATCGAACTTATCCATTTCATTTCCTTGTGATTACACGCGAACGCCTCGCGGTCGTATCATCACCGGGAGGGCAGTGGGAAAAAATGACAATAGTCATTTATTTTGTAGGGCTAATGGATTTGTTGACGGTTATGTGAAGGCGCGCATTTGGATTAAGGTGATTGAATCCGTTGCGTTTTCAGGTAATGACATGCGTTTTTGTCTGCGGCGCGCATTCCACATCCACAAGCGTAATGACGCCGCCGTGGTGGTACAGGAACGGGATCGTAAAGCGCGATTGAGCAGGAAACGGGCCAAGCGGGCAGGTGAGCTCCAGGGTAATGCGCCCGTCACGCAGATCGATGACCCGCGCACAGTCAAAGCCAAACCAGTCCTGCACCGCAGGAAACAGCGCTTTAAACAGGCTCTCTTTGGCGGAAAACACCACACTGAGTGCGGTTGCAAACGGCATCGGTGAAGCGGCAAGCCGCGCTGGCTCATCATCAAATAACACGCCATCGGCCAGTTTTTGGGCCTCGTTTTCACTGAGCAGCGGTTGGTAATCAATACCCAGACTGGCGAAGCTTTCCCCGGCTGGCTTTGCGACCGCCAGCGCCAGCTGGCCCGCGTGGGTAATGCTGCCGGTAAAACCTGATGGCCAGCAGGGCTCACGGTGCGCGCCGATCCCCGGCGGTATGGCGGGCCCGTCCACGTGGCGCAACGCGTGCACTGCCGCAATCCGGCCAGCGAGATGTTCCGCTTTACGGGATATCACCGCACGGGCCAACTGGAGATGGTGCGGCAACCACAGCAAATCCTGAGACGCGAAACTTTCTGGCTCAAAGCGCAGGCAAAACAGCGTGCGGTGAGCGAGTGACAGGGTGTAAAGGTGCGTTTTCATCGTTCTCCGGCGCACGATACGGGGAATTTACTGTTGCACAACAGGCCGTTGCCGTCACGTGCGATACGGGACAAGGCCATAAAAAAGGGGAACCGAAGTTCCCCTGTAATCCCAACGTAAATCAGAAGTGGGTGTTCACACTGAGATAGTACGTCCGGCCCGGCTCGTTATAGGTTGCCGCGCCCGCGCCATACATCCAGGCGTTGGTGGCCGCGTTGCCCGTTGTTTGCGCGTTACCGGCGCGCCACTGGCGTTTGTCGAACAGGTTATCAATGCCTGCCGTGAAGCTGACATTTTTCGTCGCGTCCCAGGTGCCGCTCAGGCCGACGATACTGTAAGGGCTGACTTCATTGTCGTCAGGCGAACTGACCGGCAGACCCTTATAGTTATACATCTTCGGTTTTTGACGACCGTACCAGGTGAGGGTGCTCTGCAATGAGAGATCTTCACGCACCTGCCAGCTCAGCGTCGAGTTGAGCGTGAACTCCGGAATAATGGACAGTCGATCCCCGGTGGTTTTGTTTTTACTCTCCAGCATCCAGGTCAGGTTGTTGCTCCACTGGACAGTGTCGGTCACCGGCACGTTCAGGGTGCCTTCCAGCCCTTCAACCACGGCTTTCGGTACGTTTTCCCACTGATAGATATCGGTGGCGGTTCTGCCGTTGCTGGTGCGGCCAATCGGTGAGTAACCCGCTTCAATCTTGTCGCGGTAATCGTTACGGAACCAGGTCACGCCCGCCAGCCAGCTTTCATGGCGATATTCGAGGCCTATCTCTTTGTTGACGCTGGTTTCCGCTTTGAGGCTATCGTTACCCATCATGTAACAGGCCCCCGCGCTGGCGTAGCAGCCCTGACCACGGCTGTAGAGAACGTAGTTCGGGTTGGTCTGATACAGGCTTGGCGCTTTATAGGCGCGGGCGATGCCCATTTTCAGGGTAATGTCTTCGGTCAGTCCCTGAGACAGGTTCAGCGCCGGACTCCAGTTGTTGCCTGACACAGTGTGATGATCGAAACGCAGGCCTGGCGTCAGCATGGTGCTGTCGGTAAGCTCCATGTTGTTTTCCGTAAACAGCGAGAAAATTTCCGCGTTGGCATACGGGTCGCGATGGGTACTGCTCACCCCTGGAATCGGGCCGCCTTCAGCGAGCGACTGGGTATTCGAGGCGCGGTCTTTCATCCGCTGTTGGGTCCATTCCGTACCCAGCGTCAGCGTCTGGTTAACCCACACATCCAGCGGCAGGTTGACTTCGCTGTGCAGGGTGATATCGCTTAAATCGATATCGGATTTGAGCGCGTCGGAGAAAATGCCCTCGGTGCCGCCTGCCAGGCCTTCATTGGTGCGCGAGTTGCGAGTTTTTTCATATTGCGCCCAGCTGCTGGCGGTCACGCCGCTGTCCCAGCCGCCGTTCCAGGTCAGAGAGTAATCCTGACGATACAGGCGGTTAGTCTCTTTACCGTAGTTGCTTTTCACCAGCGCGTTAGAGTTGGTGTTCTGGGTGTCGCCAGCGTACAGGTTGCCCTGACGCCTGTATCCCGCTTCGAACTCCAGCGACTGTTGCGGTGCAAATTCCCAGCGCAACTGGCCGTTGACATCTTTGTCTTCGACGCCTTCACGTCCGGCGGGCAACGTATTGGCATAGCTGCCGGTACGCAGCGACTGATGCCCTTCGTTGATATCCCATGCGTCGGCCTGGGTTTTATCCAGATTGCCGTACAGGCGGAAGCTGACGCTGTCGCCCAGCGGGCCGGTCAGGCTGAAGTTAGTTCGTTTGGTGGCACCTTCTTCTTTGTGCTCCGGCGCATTCAGATACGTATCCCATGTGCCATGCCACTCGTTGCTGCTGCGTTTGGTGATGATATTCACCACGCCGCCCGCTGCGCCGTCGCCGTAACGCGCCGCCGCCGGGCCGCGCAGAACTTCAATACGCTCAACCATCTCCGGTGGTACCCAGGCGGTATCGCCGCGGGTATCGCGCTCGCCGCGCCAGCCCAGACGCACGGAGTTGCGGCTGCTCACCGGTTTGCCGTCAATCAGGATCAGGGTGTTTTCCGGGCCCATGCCGCGAATATCAATCTGGCGATTGTTACCGCGCTGGCCGCTGGTGGAGTTGCCGGTCAGGTTAACACCCGGCATGGTGCGAATGATTTCGGACAGATCGCGGGCGGGCGGGTTCTTGCGAATTTCTTCGGCGGTAATGGTCGACACGCCAGGCGCCTGGAGATTCTGCTCGGCGGCGGTCACCACCATGGTGTCTTCGGAAGGAACGGACTGTGCCTGTTTGCCATCAGCCGGGGTGGCGGTGTCGGCAGCCAGAGCCGGCATTGCCGCGCCATAGATCCCCAGATTGATTAACATGGCGAGGGAGTAGTGAATTTTCTTATTCATTTTTAGCCTGCTTTTCTTCGCTGCGTCTCGCTTTTTCCGTGCCAGGGGCGGAGAGCAGCATGATGTCGTCTGTCGAAATTTCAGGCGCACCTGAGGCGGCAGGAAGATAAACGCCAGACGGTTGAACGAAAACAACGGGTTAATGCGCTTGCCACTGCGCGCCAATACGCTATTGCAAATACGAATAATTATCAATAATATTATCAAACAAATCTTACGGCGGTTTCTTAACGCCATATAATTCATAAGGTTAATGGTTGTGACGTTGCTTGAAACAGGAAGTGAAGCGTGGTGGCAAGCGCGCCAGCAGCAGGGCATCCCCTTTATTGAGGCGTCGGGAAAGGGCAAATGCCGGGTAACATTCTGGTGGCGCGACCCGAATGGCGATGAACAGCGTTCGCCCATACAGCGGGTGTGGCTGAATATCACCGGCGTCACCGACCATCATCAACGGGCGCGGCCGGTTACGCTGGCGCGTCTGCCGGGTACGGATGCCTGGCACTGTACTCTTGAGCTGACTGACACCTGGCGCGGCAGCTATTGCCTGATCCCCTCTGCCGTCACGGATGATTTCCCGTCGGACGCGTTTAGCGACGAATTACCTTCACCCCAGGCGTTACGGGCGGGCTGGCGCAAATTATTTCCTCAGGCACAGGTTGATCCGTTTAACCCGCGTCAGTGGCGTGGCGGACGCGGCCATCCGGTTTGCGCGCTGGAGATGCCGCGCGCGCCGCTTCAACCCGGTTGGGATGCGCCCGATACGCACTTTCAGCCGCCGGTTTGCCTGGAATGGCACAGCCACAGCCTCGCCAACACGCGCCGCGTCTGGATCTTCACCACCGGCGAAGATAACGGCGGAAATCGCCCCCTCGCGCTGCTGCTTGATGGTCAGTTCTGGGCGCAAAGTATGCCGGTATGGCCCGCGTTGCAGTCATTAACCGACGGGGGATTGCTACCGCCCGCGGTGTACGTACTGATTGATGCCATTGATACTGCCCATCGCGGCGAAGAGCTGCCCTGTAATCCTGCCTTCTGGCAGGCGGTACAGCATGAACTCCTGCCGCAGATCCACACGATCGCCCCCTGGCGGGACGACCCCTCTACCACCGTGGTCGCTGGTCAAAGCTTCGGCGGGCTTTCCGCGCTTTATGCAGGCCTCAACTGGCCGGAACGCTTCGGCTGTGTATTGAGCCAGTCAGGCTCTTACTGGTGGCCCGGACGCGAAACCCATCAGGGATGGCTGATTTCCCAGCTTGAACAGGGCCACCTGGGCCAGGCGCCGCTGCGTATTTTCCTTGAGGCCGGCAAGCGCGAACCGCTGATTCATCAGGCCAATCTGCGTCTGTGTTCTTTATTGCAACGCACTCAGCAGCAGATTTTCTGGCGCGAAGTGGACGGCGGGCACGACGCGCTGTGCTGGCGGGGTGGACTGACGGAAGGGTTGATCACCCTGTGGGGCGACAAACTGCTCACCGCCCGCTGAAAGGGAACGCTTTGAATGTCAGGAGTTTGTTATGGAATACACCCACCCCTTTGATGATCCGCAAGGGCATTTCTATCTGCTGAAAAACGCCCTCGGGCAGCTCAGCCTGTGGCCGGAAACCTGTGCGTTGCCCGCTGGCTGGAGCGTCATTGCCGCGCCGCGCCCTCACAGCGACTGCGTGGCCTGGCTTGAACAATGCGGTAGCGATTTGCATCCCGCCGCTTTTGCACAGGGGGCAAAAGAATGACTATTCCTCCGGTTACGCTACCGCTGATTGCAGCCCAGCCCGGCATTTGGGTCGCCGACGCCCTGAGCCAGCAGCCCGCCGCCTGGAGCGTGGCGCATTACATCGAACTCGACGGCGCGCTGGATGCGCCTTTACTGGCGAAAGCCATCGTCGCAGGTATGAGCGAGGCCGACACCTTGCGGATGCGCTTTGCGGAGATCGACGGCGAGCCGCGGCAGTGGGTAGACGAATCCATCGCGTTTCCGCTGCCCGAGTGCCTGGATTTGCGACATCACGCCGATCCGGCAGAGGCCGCGCTGGCGCTGATGCGTGACGATTTACGCCAGGATTTGCGCCGTGCTTCGGGGCAGTTGCCCTGGCGACATCGGCTTCTTCGCCTGAGCGACACCCGCTGGTTCTGGTATCAGCGTTATCACCATTTGCTGGTGGATGGCTTCAGTTTCACCGCCATTACCCGCCGGATTACGGATATTTACCGTGCCTGGCATCAAGGGCAAATGCCGAACGGGTCGCCTTTTACGCCCTTCAGCGAGGTGGTGGAAGAGTATCAGCATTATCAGGCGTCTGCGGCCTGCGCCAGGGATCGTGCCTTCTGGGCAGAACAGTTAACCCGCCTGCCGGAGCCCGCCACGCTGTCGGATGAGCCGCTGACGACCCGCGAACCTTCCGCCGACCTGCTTCGCCGCCATGTTGCCTTCGACAATGCGCATCTCCAGGCGTTACTGGCGCGTGCGCCGGGCATGACGCCCGCCGATATCGCTTTTGCGCTGCTCGCGTTATGGACAGGCCGCCTGAGCGGGCGCAACGATTTTGCCGTGGGGGTCATTTTTATGCGCCGCATGGGGTCGGCGGCCCTGTGCGCTACCGGGCCGGTGCTGAACGTACTGCCGATGGCGGTGCACATCGCGCCCGCGGCCACCCTCCCGGAACTGGCGGCCAGCCTGGCAGGCCAGATGAAAACCCTGCGCCGTCATCAGCGTTACGACGCCGAACAAATTCTGCGCGATGCAGGCCGCGTCACCCACCCGACGCCGCTCTACGGCGCGGTGTTCAACTTCAAAATGTTTGATTACCGGCTGGACGTCGGTGGTATCAACGGCATTACCCATCAGCTGGCGTCCGGACCGGTTAACGATATGGAGCTGGCGCTCTATCAGGATGAGCAGGGCGGTTTAGGGCTGGAGATCCTGGCAAATGCCCGACGCTATGACGCCGACACGCTGGAACAGCACATCGCCCGTCTGCCGTTACTGTTGGCGCAATTTGCGTCCGAGCCGCAGCTTGACTGCCATGCGGCGGAAATGGTGCTTCCTCATGAAGCGCAGCGGATAGCGCGTATCAACGACACCGGCATTATGTTGCCTGCGGATACGCTTACCGCCGCCATTGTACGTCAGGCGCTGAAAACGCCCGACGCCCCGGCACTGGCGGATGAACAATATCAGTTCAGCTATCGCGAAATGCGCCAGCAGGTGCACGCGCTGGCGGTCCGGCTTCAGGAGCGGGGCGTGAAGCCCGGCGATATCGTGGCGGTGGCGCTGCCGCGTTCAGTGTTTTTGTCGCTGGCGTTGCAGGCGATTGTCGAACTGGGCGCAGCGTGGCTACCGCTGGATACCGGTTATCCTGACGATCGGTTGCAGATGATGCTGGAAGACGCGCAGCCGCGGTTGACCCTAACCAGCGCCGGGCTGGAGGCCCGCTTCGCGGCGCTTACCGCCCAACCGTTACTGATTTATGACGCGCCGCTGGCAGCGTCCGACGCGCCGGGGCTCGATTTATCCCGACCGGAGCAGACCGCGTATGTCATTTTTACCTCCGGTTCAACCGGGCGTCCGAAGGGCGTAATGGTGGGGCAGGCCGCCATCGTCAACCGGCTGTGGTGGATGCAGGATCACTATCCCCTCACGGCGGACGATGTGGTGTTGCAGAAAACACCCTGCAGCTTTGATGTCTCGGTGTGGGAGTTTTTCTGGCCGCTTATGGTCGGTGCCCGGCTGGTCATGGCACCGCCGGATGCGCACCGCGATCCGCAGGCTCTACAGGCGCTTTTCGCCCGCTGGCGCGTCACCACCACGCACTTTGTGCCGTCAATGCTGGCGGCTTTTGTCGGCGCACTCACTCGTCCGCAGGCCATCGACTGCTGTGCCTCGCTGCGCCAGGTGTTTTGCAGCGGCGAAGCGTTACCGACGGACTTATGCCGCCAGTGGGAACGGTTGACCGGCGTGGCGTTGCATAATCTTTACGGCCCTACCGAGGCAGCCGTCGACGTAAGCTGGTATCCGGCCTGGGGCGAAGCGCTGGCGGCGGTCAAAGGGAATAGCGTGCCGATTGGCTTCCCGGTCTGGAATACCGGTCTGCGTGTGCTGGATAGCGCGATGCGCCCGGTTCCGCCCGGCGTGGCCGGTGATTTGTATCTCACTGGCGTACAGCTGGCGCAGGGGTATCTCGGGCGTGCCGATCTCACTGCCAGCCGGTTTATCGCCGATCCGTTTGCCCCAGGCGAGCGGATGTACCGTACCGGGGATGTGGCACGCTATTTACCGGACGGCGCGGTGGAATACCTTGGCCGCAGCGATTTCCAGCTCAAACTGCGCGGACAGCGTATTGAGCTGGGCGATATCGACAGCGCGTTGATGTCGCTGGCGGATGTGGCGCAGGCCGTGACCCACGCCTGCGTAGTAAACCAGGCGACAACCCGTGAGGGCGACGCCCGGCAACTGGTGGGGTATGTGGTATCGGCAAGCGGATTGCCGCTTGATACGGCGGCATTACGCCAGCAGCTTGCAGCGCGTTTGCCGGCGCATATGGTGCCGGTGATGGTGATCCAACTGCCGGCGATGCCGCTGAGCGCCAACGGTAAACTGGACCGGAAAGCGTTGCCGCTGCCTGAGCCCGCCGATGCCGCGACCGGGCGTGCGCCGCAAAGCGACCTGGAAATCACCATAGCCGACGCGTTTTCTCGGTTGTTGGACTGCGAGATCGCCCATATTGACGCCGATTTCTTCGCGCTGGGCGGGCATTCGCTGCTGGCGATGCGTCTGGCGGCGGATCTGCGCGACAGTCTGGGTGTCGAAGTGACGGTCGGGCAGGTGATGGAGGCGTCGACGGTCGGGAAACTGGCGGCGCGTCTGAGTGCGCCAGACCAGCAGGCGCAGGACGCCGGATTCGGCGCGATCTTGCCGTTGCGTGACGGCAGCGGGCCGCGGCTGTTTTGTTTCCATCCCGCCTCCGGTTTTGCCTGGCAGTTTAGCGTTTTACAGCGCTATGTAGGCCCGGAGTGGGCGATAACCGGCATACAGTCGCCGCGCCCGGACGGCCCGATGGCGACGGCGCGGGATTTTAACGATCTTTGCGAGCAGCAGCTTGCCGCGCTGCGACGCGTTCAGCCCGTTGGCCCGTATTATCTGCTTGGATATTCGCTGGGCGGCACCCTGGCGCAAAACCTCGCCGCACGGCTGGAAGCCGCAGGTGAACAGGTGGCCTGGCTGGGGCTGCTCGACACCTGGCCGCCGGAAACCCAAAACTGGGCGCAAAAAGGCGATCAACCCGATCCGGAAGTCCTGGCGGAAATCGAGCGCGAACGTGACGCGTTTATTACCGCCCAGCGCGGGCAGGGAAGCGAGCGGTTGTTTTCCACGATTGAGGGGAATTACGCGGATGCGATCCGGTTGCTCACCTCGGCGTATACCTTGCCGTACAGCGGCCCGACCACGCTGTTTGTGGCCGAACGTGCCGTGCCTGCGAGCATGACCGCTGCCGAAGTGTGGGCACCGTGGCTGAAGACGGTGCGCATTCACTCGCTGGATTGCGCGCATGTTGAGGTGGTGTCGCCGCGGATGTTTGAGGAGACAGGACCGGAGATTGTGGCTGCGCTGAAGGAGGGGTAGTTTGTTTGCTTTCAGCGGGGGCTTTTTGAGTTTTGTGGAAGGGATCTGGTCGCTTTGGGCAGCGGGGCCTTGTGTCTGGTGGTATTGTTCCGTTCGCTTCAGGCAGCGGGGTCTTTTTTGAATGGTGGAATGGTTCCGTTCGCTTCAGGCTGCGGTGCGCTTCATTTATCATCGGCGAACGCGACCGGGTTGGGGGCGCTCGCCGCCGCGCCCCCAACACCCCCGGC
>OKCK01000013.1_pt1 | contig 121994 bp, 107 predicted proteins | sample 1614961 | NCBI WGS metagenome assembly OKCK01 (sample SAMN04436984, study PRJEB24849) | human gut metagenome | biome: human gut; feature: NICU; material: stool | host: Homo sapiens | place: USA: Saint Louis, MO | collected 2010-07-31
CGATATTTTATCGCCCTTAATTTTATTTTGTATTTATGGCTATTTTATAGTGATGTTCGTTTAAGATGGTCTTTTCTACACGTTAACTGGTCTGGTGTTGTTAGTTTATTGTAAATTTTGACCATTTGGTCCACTTTTAGCTGGCTCGCTTTGTGATTTAACATTTATACTGCGAGTTAATCGGTTTCGTTGTCGCGTTTTGTTTGATTTTTAGCGCTTACCTCTGATTTTTTGTTTGTGTCTGACGAAATTACCTTAAAAAAGCCCTTTTCAGGGTAGACTTTTGCCTTTTCTCTCCTTAGAATGCCGCCGTTTGCCAAAAATTCACCAGGCAAGCGTATTTGCGTTGATTCATAGATACGAATTGAATTAATATGCAGATAAATTGACTGTTTATTCCCTGGAGGACGTTTTGATTAAGTCAGCGCTGTTGGTTCTGGAAGACGGAACCCAATTCTACGGTCGGGCCATAGGGGCATCAGGTACGGCAGTAGGGGAAGTCGTTTTCAATACTTCAATGACCGGTTATCAAGAAATCCTCACTGATCCTTCCTACTCCCGCCAGATTGTCACTCTCACTTATCCCCATATTGGTAATGTCGGTACTAACCCGGCAGATGAAGAATCCTCTCAGGTTCATGCGCAAGGACTGGTCATCCGCGACCTGCCGTTAATCGCCAGCAATTTCCGTAATACCGAGGATCTCTCTTCCTACCTGAAGCGCCATAACATTGTGGCCATTGCCGATGTGGATACCCGTAAACTGACTCGCCTGTTAAGTGAAAAAGGCGCGCAGAACGGATGCATCATCGTGGGCGATACTCTGGATGCCGCACTGGCGCTGGAGAAAGCGAAAAGCTTTCCGGGCCTGAACGGGATGGATTTGGCGAAAGAAGTCACGACCCGCGAACCTTACCGCTGGACTCAGGGAAGTTGGGAACTGAAAAACGGTTTACCGGAAGCGAAAACCGACGAAGAACTGCCTTTCCATGTGGTTGCCTACGATTATGGGGTGAAGCGTAACATCCTGCGGATGCTGGTGGATCGCGGATGCCGCCTGACGGTGGTTCCGGCACAAACGCCAGCGGCAGACGTGCTGAAAATGAATCCGGACGGGATTTTCCTCTCTAACGGCCCTGGCGACCCGGCACCGTGCGACTATGCCATCGACGCGATCAAAACCTTCCTCGACACCGATATTCCGGTCTTCGGCATTTGCCTCGGTCATCAGTTGCTGGCGCTGGCCAGCGGTGCGAAGACCGTGAAAATGAAGTTTGGTCACCACGGCGGCAACCACCCGGTGAAAAATATCGAAAACAACACCGTGCTGATCACCGCGCAAAACCACGGATTCGCCGTGGACGAAGCCACGCTGCCCGCCACGCTGCGCGTGACCCACAAGTCTTTGTTCGACGGCACGCTGCAGGGCATCCATCGCACCGATAAAGCGGCATTCAGCTTCCAGGGTCACCCTGAAGCCAGCCCCGGCCCGCACGATGCCGCGCCGCTGTTCGACCATTTCATCGAATTAATTGAGCAGTACCGTAAGAACGCCAAATAATCAGGAGAAAAGAGCCATGCCAAAACGTACAGATATAAAAAGCATCCTGATCCTTGGCGCTGGCCCGATTGTTATCGGGCAGGCCTGCGAATTTGACTACTCGGGCGCCCAGGCGTGTAAAGCGCTGCGCGAAGAAGGCTACCGCGTCATTCTGGTCAACTCTAACCCGGCGACCATTATGACTGACCCGGAAATGGCCGATGCCACCTACATCGAGCCGATTCACTGGGAAGTGGTACGTAAAATTATCGAAAAAGAGCGCCCGGACGCGGTGCTGCCCACCATGGGCGGCCAGACGGCACTCAACTGCGCCCTTGAGCTGGAACGCCAGGGCGTGCTGGAAGAGTTTGGCGTCACCATGATCGGCGCGACCGCCGACGCGATTGATAAAGCAGAAGACCGTCGTCGCTTCGACGTGGCGATGAAGAAAATCGGCCTCGACACCGCCCGTTCCGGTATCGCGCATACCATGGAAGAAGCGCTGGCCGTGGCGGCTGACGTGGGTTATCCCTGCATCATCCGTCCGTCCTTCACCATGGGCGGCACCGGTGGCGGTATCGCTTACAACCGCGAAGAGTTTGAAGAGATTTGCGAACGCGGACTGGATCTGTCTCCCACCAACGAACTGCTGATTGATGAATCGCTGATCGGCTGGAAAGAGTACGAGATGGAAGTGGTGCGTGATAAAAATGATAACTGCATCATCGTCTGCTCCATCGAAAACTTCGACGCGATGGGTATCCACACCGGCGACTCCATCACCGTTGCGCCAGCCCAGACCCTGACCGACAAAGAGTATCAAATCATGCGTAACGCCTCGATGGCGGTACTGCGTGAAATTGGCGTGGAAACCGGCGGTTCCAACGTGCAGTTCGCGGTGAACCCGAAAAATGGCCGTCTGATCGTTATCGAAATGAACCCGCGCGTGTCGCGTTCATCTGCGCTGGCCTCAAAAGCGACCGGTTTTCCGATTGCAAAAGTCGCGGCGAAACTGGCGGTGGGTTACACCCTCGATGAACTGATGAACGATATCACCGGCGGTCGCACTCCGGCGTCGTTTGAGCCGTCCATCGACTACGTGGTCACCAAAATTCCACGCTTTAACTTCGAGAAATTCGCGGGCGCTAACGACCGTCTGACCACCCAAATGAAATCGGTGGGCGAAGTGATGGCGATTGGCCGCACCCAGCAGGAATCGATGCAGAAAGCGCTGCGCGGTCTGGAAGTGGGCGCCACCGGCTTCGATCCGAAAGTAAATCTGGACGATCCTGACGCATTGACCAAAATCCGCCGTGAACTGAAAGATGCTGGCGCCGAGCGTATCTGGTACATCGCCGATGCGTTCCGCGCGGGCCTGTCTGTCGATGGCGTGTTCAACCTGACCAACATCGACCGCTGGTTCCTGGTGCAGATTGAAGAGCTGGTGCGTCTGGAAGAGCAGGTGGCTGACGTGGGCATTACCGGCCTGACGGCAGATTTCCTCTGGACCCTGAAACGCAAAGGCTTCGCCGATGCGCGTCTGGCGAAACTGGTTGGCGTGCGCGAATCCGAAATCCGTAAACTGCGTGAGCAGTATAATCTGCACCCGGTTTACAAACGTGTGGATACCTGCGCGGCGGAATTCGCTACCGATACCGCATATATGTATTCAACGTATGAAGACGAGTGTGAATCCCGCCCGAACCCGGATCGCGAAAAAATCATGGTACTGGGCGGCGGGCCGAACCGTATCGGTCAGGGGATCGAGTTTGACTACTGCTGCGTTCACGCCTCGCTGGCGCTGCGCGAAGATGGTTATGAAACCATTATGGTCAACTGTAACCCGGAAACCGTCTCCACCGACTACGACACCTCTGACCGTCTGTACTTCGAACCGGTTACGCTGGAAGACGTGCTGGAAATCGTGCGCATCGAGAAGCCGAAGGGCGTTATCGTTCAGTACGGCGGCCAGACCCCGCTGAAACTGGCCCGTGAGCTGGAAGCCGCAGGCGTACCGATTATTGGCACCAGCCCGGATGCGATTGACCGCGCCGAAGACCGTGAACGCTTCCAGCAGGCGGTGGATCGCCTGAAGCTGAAGCAACCGGCCAATGCCACCGTCACCGCCATTGAGCAGGCGGTAGAAAAAGCCGCGCAAATTGGTTATCCGCTGGTGGTGCGTCCTTCCTATGTTCTGGGCGGACGCGCGATGGAAATCGTCTATGACGAGTCCGACCTGCGCCGTTACTTCCTGACCGCAGTCAGCGTTTCCAACGATGCGCCGGTGCTACTGGATCGCTTCCTGGATGATGCGGTGGAAGTGGACGTGGATGCCATCTGCGACGGCGAAATGGTGCTGATTGGCGGCATCATGGAGCATATCGAGCAGGCAGGCGTACACTCCGGCGACTCCGCATGTTCATTGCCTGCTTACACCCTGAGCCAGGATATTCAGAACGTAATGCGCCAGCAGGTGCAGAAACTGGCGATGGAGCTGCAGGTGCGCGGTTTGATGAACGTACAGTTCGCGGTGAAAGACAATGAAGTCTACCTGATTGAAGTGAACCCACGCGCCGCGCGTACCGTACCGTTTGTGTCTAAAGCCACTGGCGTGGCGCTGGCGAAAGTGGCGGCGCGCGTGATGGCTGGTAAAACGCTGGCCGAGCAGGGCGTCACCAAAGAGATCATCCCGCCGTATTACTCTGTGAAAGAAGTGGTGCTGCCGTTTAATAAATTCCCGGGCGTTGACCCGCTGTTAGGGCCGGAAATGCGCTCTACCGGCGAAGTGATGGGCGTAGGCCGTACCTTTGCGGAAGCGTTCGCCAAAGCGCAACTGGGCAGTAATTCCACCATGAAGAAATCGGGTCGCGCGCTGCTTTCGGTTCGCGAAGGCGATAAAGAACGCGTGGTGGATCTGGCGGCGAAGCTGCTTAAGCAGGGCTTTGAACTGGATGCCACACACGGTACCGCGATTGTGCTGGGCGAAGCGGGCATTAATCCGCGTCTGGTGAACAAGGTACATGAAGGTCGTCCGCACATTCAGGATCGCATCAAGAATGGCGAATATACCTACATTATCAACACCACCGCAGGTCGCCAGGCGATTGAAGACTCCAAACTGATTCGCCGTAGCGCGTTGCAGTATAAAGTCCATTACGACACGACGCTGAACGGCGGCTTTGCCACCGCGATGGCGTTAAATGCCGATGCGAAAGAAAAAGTGATTTCCGTGCAGGAGATGCACGCGCAAATTACGAAATAGCGGTTAACAGAAGTGGGTTAATACTGCGCTTCAGAGCCCGTGAACCGGGCGATGAAGCGCAGTTCATCCCGGCCGTTGAACGTGGTGAGAAGAGATATCAAACCCCTGTTCACGCCAGTGGGTCAACTGTTCCTGTTGACGCAGCGAAAGCGCTTTGCCTGTCCAGACGAAAATATGCTGGCCAGGGAACAGTTCCGGACGCGGCGAGTCAAGCGGCTCAGCCAGCACGTCAATATTCCATCCCTGCTGCGAAAGCCGCCAGGCTTCAAGCCACAGGCGCGTACGATCGTCGCTGTCCCAGCCAATCAACAAGGCTTCTTTGCCGGCTTTTTTGCGTGATTCCGAGATCGCTGCCACTGCGCAGTCAATCAGCACGCCATCCAGCATGCTGCATATGGCGCGGGCGGTATTTTGATCAAGCCGAAGTCGCTGGCGCACGGGAAGAATAATATGATCGATGAGCGCGTCGGCCGTGTGCTGACGGCCAGCGGTAACAATGGCGGCGCGAAGTTTTGCAGGACGGGCGTGGCGCAGCACGGTCATCATCTCTTCCTGCTGTGACGCCCAGTCGTCATTCTCCACGCTATGGCTTTCTTCGAGCAGCGCTTTCACTTTGCCAACCGGCACGCCGCTTTGTATCCAGCGTTTAATCTCTTCGATACGCTGGATATCCGTTTCATCAAACTGGCGATGGCCGCCTTCGCTACGTTGAGGTTTAAATAACCCGTAACGGCGTTGCCATGCGCGTAAGGTGACAGGATTTATCCCGCATCGTTCAGCTACTTCGCCAATACTGTAAAAGGCCATGGAATCACTCATGCTCAAACCGGTACATCCGTGTTCCAAACTAACTAATTTGCACATCTTGTACAAATCATTTTCTTTTGTATAACCTTGCATGCCGTTTGCTATCACGAACCGCCTCAGGTGGAGTGAATTGTTGTACAGCTTAGTGTAATAAGCTTCCTCGCGTCTTGCTGAAATTATCTCCGTTGAGGGTCGGTTTAAGACAAATACGCGAGGTGAGTGTTTTAATAACCGGCTTTTCTTTCTGGCCAGGCCACCACGGGAATGCTGTTAAACGCAGGCCGGGCAAACAAATGGCCCTGGAACAGCGAAATACCTGCCGACTCCAGCCACATCCATTCTTCCGGTTTTTCAACGCCCACCGCGCACACTGAGATTTCCAGCGATGTACAACTTTTGATAATCCCTAAAATTATCGCCTGGCGCGGGCCGCTTTTATGGACGTCTTCAATCAGTTGGCGGTTGATTTTTATGCGTTCCGGCTGGAAACGCGCCAGCAGGGAAAGCCCGGCAAAACCGGCACCGAAATGATCGATAGCGACACGAATGCCTGCGGCTTTTAACTGGCGGATAGCGCCTGTGAACTCATCATGGCGCGAGATAATTTCTTGTTCGGTGAATTCAACAATGATCTGGTCCGGTACCAGGCCGTTCTTCTTAATTTCTTCCACCAGAATGTTGACCGCGTCAGGAACCTCAACCAGCGTCATCGGCAGTAAGTTAACCGACAGACTTTGCTTACCGATGTTGAGCGCGGCGGCCATGGCAAACGCCACTTTTTTGCTGCGGAGATCGGCTGCATAAATATCATCGCCAGACTTATCCGCAAACCACACCTGCGGCGATTCGCCGGAAGTTGTACGCAGCAGCGCTTCCAGCGACACCACTTCCTGCGAGAGCGGATCGATAATTGGCTGAAACGCGAAGCTGCACTCGGCTTTCTCGTCATGGGGCAATGTAACAGGCGCACTGGCGTGGTGATCAGGGATGAAATCCCATGAGTCGGCCGCCGGAATTTCAAAGTAGTTTTCTTTTTCCCGCGCCTCGACAAAGGTGCGGAAAAACTGCAGCGCACGGTCATCATAGGTTAACTGATACTTCGAGGTGCCTTTATCCAGCACCGTCTGGAGAACCTCATTGCTGTCATGCTCGCGTAGATCGAAAAGCTCCATCCCGGATTTACCGAAACGGCGCGCTGGCGCGTAGTCGCGCAGCAGTTCCACCACGTTGTAATGACGGGGGTCATCACAAATATGGCGATAGATCGTCAAGACACTTTCTTCCGGCCCTTCAAGGCGTTGGAAGAAGTGCGTGCCGTTAAAAAGCAAAATGCCGGTCACTTCGGCATGGCTATTTTTTTGATTTGCTGCGTCGACCATTTCTTCCAGCTTTTTGACCGGAACGTTGTCGCAGATATGGCTGCGATAAATGATGGTGGTGAGCATGAAGATCCCAGGGTAGGTGGATGAGGTGTCACATTATCAGATGCCCCGTTGCAGGGGGATGTTTATACACAGCTTTTTTACAAATTACCTTTATTGACAGGCTAATTATTAAATAACCCTTCAGATAATACATGATATATGCTCGATTTTTGCGCTGTGTATAGGGCCATTTAAATGCTTTGTACAGGTGTACAAAGCCAAATGCTTAAATGGCTAACTATTTTAACTATATGAAAATTAAGATTTATAAATTTTTTTGATAAAAAAAGCTTGTGTGGCTGTACAATTTCGATGTACAACTTTAACCAGCTTGTATACTTTAACTAAACATTATTCATCCTGAATATTACTGGAGTGACAAATGCAACAGAACGGTTACCTTCCGGAGAAAGGGAATGCCATTGCCCGTTACTTCAACAAAGCGGCTTTGCCTACCCAACAAGAGACGTTAGGCCAAATCGCAGTTGAAATCCTGAGTGATGGCAAAAACCTGAGCCGTAAAGCCATTTGCACCAAACTTCTTCGCCGTTTAGAGCAGGCTTCCGGGCCAGAAGAAGAGAGCCACTATCACACGCTGATTGGTCTGCTTTTTGAACGTCATGATGAAAACGACTAAGGGCACCAGTCTATGGTTACCAGGTCCATTCGGCGGGAGTAATATTCAGGTTTATTAAGGTCAGCCGCTCCGGCGCTGACCGTCTTCCCCGGATAACTGACTCAATGCCGCGTATCCGGGCCGGAAGATTGCGGCAATCAGAGACGCAGTTATGAACAGTAGTGAAATTGAACAACTGACAGACGAAATAGTTGGTGAGGCAGTTTTATACCTGCTTAAGGAAAACCTGCCTGTTAATGTTCAGGGCCTCATCAGGCAACTGAGAGTGATGAAAGACGAGGAATCAGACGTCCTGCGACGGGATTTGATCGTACAGGTCATCTCGAAGGTCAGCAGCACCGTGGTTTCAACGCGTCGCAAGCCGATTCATGAAGAGAGCGAATCGGGCAGGGACGCAAGGAAAAGCAGAGATAACGTTTATCAGTTGTTCGATGATAGCAAGCAGTCAGGTACCGGCAAAAAACACTGACTGTCTCTCATAACTTATTTAAGGACGCACGCACATGAGCCAGGCAATGATTCACCCATCAGAGACATGCACAAATTTGCCCGATACCGCATTAACCCATTATTTTCGAAGCGCGGGCGATGCACTTGCAGAAGAGTCTGTTCTGATGGGTGCCGTTGTAAACAACATTCTTGCCTCGCAGGAGTTTTTGACGAATAAAGCGATTATTCGCCAACTGATGGCCATGTTGAAAGTTACCGAGGATGCGGTAAAAAGCGATGTGATCCGTAAGACACTGGAAATTGTGGTTAATCACACCAGCGACGATATTTGAAGCCTGCGTACTTGGCTCATTGCGATACGTTAAACAAGGCGGTTCACGCCTGATAATATCTCTGATTTGATCTGCCATTCCTGACGCTCACTCGTCATATGTCGATGGCTCTTGCCAGGCCATCTTTAAAAGCCCTTTCCGGGCTTTTTTTTTATTTCATGCTCCTACTAAAAATAAGTGATTTCCGGAAAGGTAATTTTTACGGGCTACTATTAGTTTGCCCACAGGACTGCACTCACTAAGGAGATTATTTTGCAACGTGCACTGCCCATTCTGACGTTTACACTTCTGCTTTCGGGATGCGCCGGTTTCTCTTCCTCAGTAACGAATACCATTGATGCGATGGGAATGACCCCAGATTATGCAAAAGGCATGAACGAGGATCTGCAAATGCGTAAACTTGAGACCGCATCCATCAGCGTTACGGATAATGTGCCGGAAGGAAAACTCGTCGAGCGTTATGATAACGGCAATAAAAAATTCGAAACTGTCGTTAAAAACCGCTGCTTTAACGAATATCTGGATCTCTATTATCCCAACGGCCAATTACGTACCCACACGCCGCTGGTTAATTGTAAGGCAGAAGGAAAATCCCAGGGCTATACCCAGGATGGCAAATTACGCACCGTCATTACCTATAAAAACGGGCTGGCGAATGGGGAAGTAATTGCCTATGACGCCAACGGTCATGTTGCCAAATCCATGATTTATAAAGATGGTTATCCGGCAGAGAAACCATAATCCGGGCGGGCTGTCAGGCCGGAAGGGTATTAAGAGTGTTCTGTTTATCTCCACCCGTTACGTTTGCGCAACTATAGTTAACGGGTAATACGATAAAGACACTTACATGCACGGGAGAAAACCATGCGAGCGAAAATACTTATTACCCCCATTCTGGCAGCCAGCGCACTGCTTTTTATCAGCGGATGTTCTTCTAATCAGTCGGTAAAAACCAGCGATGGCGGCACCATTATCACCGACGGTAAACCTGAAGTAGACAGCGATACCGGACTGGTTTCTTATAAAAATGCGGAAACCGGGAAAACTGAGCAGATTAATCGCAGTGAAGTGAAATCCATGAGTGAACTGGAAAATTAAATCGTGCTCCATCGCGAACCGCTAATTCCACACAAAATTAGCGGATTCGCGTTTCATGTCGTTTTTTTAAAAAATCGCTTATCGTTATGGAATGCATTAGCGAAACGAGAACGACATGATTTTAATTATTTATGCCCATCCTTATCCGCAGCATTCTCATGCTAATAAGCGGATGCTTGAGCAGGTGGAAACGCTGGACGGCGTGGAAATCCGCTCGCTTTACCAACTTTATCCTGACTTTACCATCGACATCGCCGCTGAACAGCAGGCGCTGGAGCGTGCCGATCTGATCGTGCTGCAGCACCCGATGCAGTGGTACAGCGTTCCGCCTCTTCTCAAGTTATGGATCGACAAAGTGTTGTCGCACGGTTGGGCATATGGTCACGATGCCTGCGCGTTGCGAGGCAAAACCCTGATGTGGGCGGTGACCACCGGCGGCGGGGAGAACCATTTTAATCTGGGCGATCATCCCGGTTTCGATGTGCTGGCGCAGCCGCTACAGGCTACGGCGCTGTATTGCGGGCTGCGTTGGCTGCCGCCCTTTGCGATGCACTGCACGTTTATTTGTGATGACGAGACGCTTGCGGCGCAGGCCAGACATTATAAACAGCGGTTAATCGACTGGCAGGAGACGCACCATGGATAGCCATACTCTGATCCAGGCATTGATTTACCTTGGCTCCGCCGCGCTTATCGTGCCCATTGCCGTTCGGCTCGGGCTGGGTTCCGTGCTGGGCTATCTCATCGCCGGTTGTCTGATTGGCCCTGGGGATTGCGGCTGGTAACCGACGCCGAGGCGATCCTTCATTTTGCGGAAATCGGTGTGGTGCTGATGTTGTTTGTCATTGGCCTTGAACTCGATCCGCAACGCTTGTGGAAACTGCGGGCTTCGGTATTTGGCGGCGGCGCGCTGCAAATGGCGGCCTGCGGTCTGGCGCTTGGCGCTTTCTGCGTGGCGCTGGGGCTTTCATGGAAGGTTGCCATACTGATTGGCCTGACGCTGGCGCTCTCGTCCACTGCCATCGCCATGCAGGCAATGAATGAGCGCAACCTTACCGTTTCGCAACTGGGGCGCAGCACATTCGCTGTTCTGCTGTTCCAGGATATCGCGGCCATTCCCCTGGTGGCGATGATCCCGCTGCTGGCCAGCAGTGGTGCTGCGACTACTCTCGGTGCCTTTACCCTGTCGGCGCTGAAGGTCGTCGGCGCGCTGGCGTTAGTGGTGCTGATTGGTCGTTATGTGGCGCGCCCGGCGCTCCATTTTGTGGCGCGGTCCGGCCTGCGCGAAGTCTTCAGCGCCGTGGCCCTGTTTCTGGTCTTCGGCTTTGGCCTGCTGCTGGAAGAGGCCGGTCTGTCGATGGCGATGGGCGCGTTTTTAGCAGGCGTACTGCTGGCGAGTTCAGAATACCGGCATGCGCTGGAAAGCGATATCGAGCCGTTTAAAGGGCTGCTGCTGGGGCTGTTCTTTATCGGGGTCGGGATGTCTATCGACTTCGGTACGCTCATTGATAACCCGCTGCGTATTTTGCTCCTGCTGGTCGGCTTCCTGGTGATCAAAACGCTGATGCTGTGGTTGCTCGCCCGGCCGCTGGGCGTGCCGCGCAAACAATACCGTTGGTTTGCAGTGTTGCTGGGGCAGGGGAGTGAATTCGCGTTTGTGATCTTCGGCGCGGCGCAAACTGCGCAGGTGCTGGATACCGAATGGGCAAAATCCCTGACGCTGGCGGTTGCGCTCTCCATGGCGGCCACGCCGATACTGCTGGTATTGCTGGCGCGTCTGGAGAAAAACGATACGGCTCAGGATCGCGACGCGGACGAAATTGATGAAGAGCAGCCCAGAGTGATTATTGCCGGATTTGGCCGCTTCGGGCAGATTGCGGGCCGTTTGCTGTTATCAAGCGGTGTAAAAATGGTGGTACTCGATCACGATCCGGATCATATCGAGACGCTGCGTAAGTTCGGGATGAAAGTCTTTTACGGGGATGCCACCCGTGTCGATTTGCTGGAATCCGCCGGCGCGGCAAAAGCGGACATTATTATTAACGCGATCGACGATCCGCAAACCAGCCTGCAACTCACTGAACTGGTAAAAACCCATTTCCCAACGCTGCGGATCATTGCCAGGGCTCGCGATGTGGATCACTACATCCGGCTACGCGAGGCGGGCGTGACGCTGCCGGAGCGTGAAACCTTCGAAGGCGCGCTGAAAATCGGCCGCCTGGCGCTGGAACAGCTTGGCATCGGACCTTATGAAGCGCGTGAACGCGCTGACTTATTCCGGCGCTATAACACGCAGATGGTGGAAGAGATGGCCGGAGGCGCGCACGACACTGCGGCGCGTGCGGATGTCTATAAACGTACCAGTGCGATGCTGACGGAGATTATCAGCGAGGACCGTGCACATTTGTCAGTGATCCAGCGCCACGGCTGGCAGGGCACCAGAGAGGGTAAACATACCGGAGATCTGGCTGACGCGCCCGACAGCTCGCCGGGCCGGTAAATAAAATCGCCCTGGGGAACGGAAAGAGTCCGCGCAATGCGGGCTTTTTTTCGCGGTCTCCACTAAAATGCACGGATGATTAAACCCATCTACCGAAACTTCATTTACTCCGAGAGCCCGTTTAAGCGGCATAACGCCGCCGACCTGAACTGGAGTAAATGTTATGACACGATCCGAACGACGTCACCACGCCCGCAGATTAAAGGCGAAGCGCCGCCGCTATAACAATAGCGGCGACGGCTCACCAGCAGCGACAGGAATGGTAGCCCGCACACCCTGCCTTTGTAGTTGCTGGATGTGTGGTCATCAGCGTGAGCACCACGGCCCGAACATGCAGGAACGCCGCGCGGCGGTACGCAATACGGATTAACAGGAGCCTGATTTGAACGGTAAACGTTACCTCTGGAGCCTCGACACCTTGTAGGAAATTAACTCCTGCGAGGTGTCAAATTGAGCGTTTTTAATACCAGAAAAGACCGCCTGCCGAACGGCAAGGCAAAGCCCCACAAGATGAAAGCATGGGAGCGTTACCCGGCGATGCGGCGCTTTTATAACAAAAGCCCCGCATACTGGAACCGGATTTATACGACGAAGCGCCGCCGCGCCAGTGACCGTGAACTGATTTACAAAGTGGTAAGCGGTTCCGACCCGGACGGCATCGCCTGGTCGCCGGATAACTACCCCACGATATACTACTGGTAAAAAGAACCCCGCTTCGGCGGGGTTTGTTTTTTGTGCATCAACGAAATCTTAATACCACTTCTTCGCCACAGGCATAAAAACGCGTCAAAAAAGCACTTTTAGGAAAGATTAGGTAACCGTTTGTTTTAATAAGATTTAATAACTCGTCTGTCCAGTCAGGGACGTGGGCCAGCCAGCAGATCGTAAATAATTCATGGCTCGCGCCTTGCCGCCAGTCGACTAAAGAATGCGCTTTCCGTATAGTGGCGGCAATTTTTTTTACCCGGGAAATTTTCAATGATCAGTCTGATTGCGGCGCTTGCGGTAGATCGCGTTATCGGTATGGAAAACGCCATGCCATGGACGCTTCCTGCCGACCTCGCCTGGTTTAAACGTAATACTCTTAATAAACCGGTCATTATGGGCCGTTTAACGTGGGAATCTATTGGCCGCCCGCTGCCGGGACGTAAAAACATCGTCGTCAGCAGCAAGCCAGGCACCGACGATCGCGTAGAGTGGGTGACCTCGATTGAGGCGGCGCTCAACGCCTGTGGCGACGCGGAAGAAATCATGGTGATCGGTGGCGGACGTATCTACGAACAGCTGCTGCCGAAGGCGCAGAAACTGTACCTGACCCATATTGATGCGGAAGTTGAAGGGGATACCCATTTCCCGGATTACGAACCGGATGAATGGCAGTCGGTATTCAGTGAGTTTCACGACGCGGACGAAAACAATTCACACAGCTATTGCTTTGAGATTTTGGAACGTCGCTAACCGCAGCCGCCCCGAAAGGGGCGGACAGTATGGTCAGGAGGCGACGGCAGTCGCTTCGCCTTCGTCCAAATCACGTTGACGGTTAGACGGCTGAACAAACCAGGCTTTATCTTCCCAGCGCAGACAGGTTAATGTTCCCCCCCAGCAGCAACCGGTATCCAGCGCATAAATCCCTTCCGGCGTGCCTTTGCCTTCCAGCGATGCCCAGTGACCAAACGCGATGCTGTATTCCTGTGAAACCGGCCCCGGAATGGCGAACCAGGGTTTCAACGGCGCGGGGGCGTTTTCCGGATTTTCTTTGCTGAACATATCCAGTTGCCCGTTCGGGAAACAGTAACGCATGCGCGTAAAGGCATTGGTAATAAAACGCAGACGCGCCAGGCCAGAGAGTTCAGCCGACCAGTTGTTTGGCATGTCACCGTACATGGCGTCTAAAAACAGCGGATAGCTGTCGCTGGACAATACCGCTTCCACATCCCTTGCACAGCTTTTGGCGGTAGCCAGATCCCACTGGGGCGTAATGCCCGCATGGGCCATCACCAGCTTTTTCTCTTCATCAACCTGCAACAGCGGCTGGCGACGCAGCCAGTTGAGTAACTCATCAACGTCCGGCGCTTCGAGCAGCGGGCTCAGGCGATCTTTGGGCTTATTGCGGCTGATGCCAGCGTAAACCGCCAGCAGATGGAGATCGTGGTTGCCTAATACCATGCGCACGGCATCGCCGAGCGAGCGAACCAGCCGCAACACATCCAGCGAGCCGGGGCCGCGGGCCACTAAATCGCCCGTCAGCCACAGCGTGTCGCTGGCGGGATTAAATTCAATATGGGTTAACAGCGCTTGCAGTTCATCGTAACAACCGTGAACGTCGCCAATCAGATAAGTTGACATGGTATCAGTGAATAAGTGTAGGTACGCAAAGACGAAATACGGGAATGGCGACGCTGAAAGTATTACCTTGCTCATCCACCATTTGATAATGGCCTTCCATGGTGCCAAGCGGCGTTTCGATGACCGCGCCGCTGGTGTACTGATATTCGCTACCGGGCGCGATATGGGGCTGTTCGCCGACGACCCCTTCGCCCTGAACTTCTGTTTCCCGTCCATTTCCGTTGGTGATCAGCCAGTAACGGCCCAACAGCTGAACAGGCGTTCGCCCCAGGTTGCGGATTGTTACGGTATACGCGAACACGAAACGCTCTTCATCAGGAGAAGACTGTGATTCGATGTAAACGCTTTGAACCTGCACACAGACACGGGGCGAATCTAACATAGCTTAGCTCTCCTTCGAGGGCAGATTATCAGCTAAATAATTGGCTAACTGGCAATATTGCGCGACCGAAATATTTTCTGCACGCAGCGCCGGATCAATCCCCATGCTCGTCAACGCCTCAATGCTGAACACATTGCCCAGGCTGTTGCGGATGGTTTTACGGCGTTGGTTAAACGCTTCGGTGGTAATACGGCTCAGCAAACGGATCTCTTTCACCGGATGCGGCAACGTGGTGTAAGGCACCAGGCGCACCACGGCAGAATCCACTTTGGGCGGCGGCGTAAAGGCCGTCGGCGGCACTTCCAGCACCGGAATTACCTGACAGTAGTACTGCGCCATAACGCTTAACCGACCATACGCTTTACTATTCGGCCCTGCAACCAGACGATTGACGACCTCTTTTTGCAGCATAAAGTGCATATCTGCAATCGCATCAGTATAGCTAAAGAGATGGAACATCAGCGGCGTGGAGATGTTGTACGGCAAGTTGCCAAATACGCGCAGCGGCTGGCCCAGCGTGCGGGACAGCTCGCCGAAGTCCATGGTCATGGCGTCTTGCTGATAGATGGTCAGTTTAGGCGCCAGGAACGGATGCGTTTGCAGACGGGCCGCCAGATCGCGGTCCAGCTCGATGACCGTGAGCTTATCCAGACGCTCGCCCACCGGCTCGGTTAACGCGCCAAGGCCCGGGCCGATTTCTACCATCGCCTGGTCTTTTTGCGGGTGAATGGCCGAGACAATGCTCTCAATAACAAATTGATCGTTAAGAAAGTTTTGCCCAAAACGTTTACGGGCTAAGTGACCCTGGTGAACTCGATTATTCATTGATTATTACTGTTAAAAACCATGCTGGTGGCGAGATTAAGCGCCGTGATAAAACTGCCCACGTCGGCAGTCCCAAGGCCTGCCAGCTCCAGAGCGGTGCCGTGGTCGACCGAGGTACGAATAAAGGGTAATCCGAGCGTGATATTCACCGCACGGCCAAAACCCTGGTATTTTAGCACGGGCAGGCCCTGATCGTGGTACATCGCTAACACCGCATCGGCGTGATCGAGATACTTTGGCTGAAACAGCGTATCCGCCGGGAGCGGGCCGGTCAGATCCATGCCTTTAGCGCGCATCTCATTGAGTACCGGGATCAGGATATCGATCTCTTCGCTACCCATGTGGCCGCCTTCGCCGGCGTGCGGATTCAGGCCGCACACCAGAATGCGCGGCTGCGCAATGCCGAATTTCGTTTGCAGATCGCTGTGCAGGATGGTGATGATTTCGCGCAGCAGTTCAGGGGTGATGGCGTCAGCGATGGCGCGCAGCGGCAAATGCGTTGTGGCAAGCGCCACGCGCAGCGTATCGGTCGCCAGCATCATCACCACTTTATGGCTGTGGGCGCGCTCTTCAAAGAACTCGGTATGGCCGGTAAACGGGATACCTGCATCATTAATAATCCCTTTATGCACCGGGCCGGTAATGAGTGCAGCGAACTCACCGTTAATACAGCCGTCGCAGGCTCTTGCCAGCGTTTCCACCACATAGTGACTGTTTGCCACTTCCAGTTGCCCGGCGACCGAGGGGGCGCGCAGAGAAACCGGCAGTACGGTCAGCGACCCACGTTGTTGGGGACGGGGCGGTGTATCGGGCTGAAAGGGGTGGAGCGTAAGAGGGAGGTTGAGCAGGCTGGCGCGGTCCATCAGGAGTTGTGGGTCGGCGCAGACCACCAGTTCGACGGGCCAGTCGCGTTGCGCCAGCATCGCGACCAGTTCCGGACCAATCCCGGCGGGTTCGCCGGGAGTGATAACCACACGCCAGGTGTTCGTCATTATTTACTCAGAATTTTTACGTAAGCGCTGGCGCGCTGTTCCTGCATCCAGGTTGCCGCTTCTTCCGAGAATTTACGGTTGAACAGCATCCGGTAAGCACGATCTTTCTGAGCTGCATCGGTTTTATCGACGTTACGGGTGTCCATCAGCTCGATCAAATGCCAGCCAAAGGAGGAGTGCACCGGCGCGCTCAACTGGCCTTTTTGCAGTTTCATCAGCGCATCGCGGAATGCCGGATCGTAAACATCAGGCATTGACCAACCCATATCGCCGCCCTGGTTGGCAGAGCCCGGATCCTGAGAGAATTCGCGCGCAGCGGCGGCGAAACTGGTTTTCCCGCTCTTAATGTCTGCGGCAATCTGCTCCAGCTTCACGCGAGCCTGGTCGTCAGTCATGATCGGCGACGGACGCAACAGAATGTGGCGGGCATGTACTTCCGTCACAGACATGTTTTGCGTCTGACCACGCAGATCGTTCACTTTCAGGATATGGAAACCCACGCCTGAACGGATCGGGCCCACGATATCGCCTTTTTTGGCCGTGCTCAGCGCCTGACCAAAGATCGACGGCAGCTCCTGGATACGTCCCCAGCCCATCTGGCCGCCTTTCAGCGCCTGCTGATCGGCAGAATAGGCGATAGCCAGTTTGCCAAAGTCGCCGCCGTTTTTAGCCTGATCGACAATGGAGCGGGCCTGGCTTTCGGCTTCGCTTACCTGGTCCGCCGTCGGGTTTTCCGGCAGGGGGATCAGGATGTGGCTCAGGTTTAATTCCGTGCTGGCATCGTTCTGGTTACCCACCTGTTGGGCCAGCGATTCCACTTCCTGCGGCAGGACGGTGACACGGCGACGCACTTCGTTATTGCGCACTTCGGAAATCGTCATCTCTTTACGGATCTGATTACGGTAGGTGTTGTAATTCAGACCGTCATAGGCCAGACGGCTACGCATCTGATCCAGCGTCATGTTGTTCTGCTTCGCGATGTTAGCGATCGCCTGGTCGAGCTGTTCGTCGCTAATTTTGACGCCCATTTTCTGGCCCATTTGCAGCAGGATCTGATCCATGATCAGACGTTCCAGAATCTGATGGCGCAACGTGGCGTCATCAGGAAGCTGCTGACCAGCCTGGCTGGCATTCAATTTAACAGACTGCATCAGACCATCAACGTCACTTTCCAGTACCACGCCGTTATTCACGACGGCTGCTACTTTATCGACAACCTGCGGCGCAGCGAAACTGGTGTTCACCACCAGGGTGAGACCAAGAAGCAGCGTTTTCCAGTTCTTCATACCTTTTCCATTATGATTAATCGCAAAGCGGATTACATTTTCCCCGTCCTGCTTCGGCTGCCTGCTAGGGCGGCAGCCGATTAAGGCAGGGTCACATCAAGGCTTATAAAGAGCTTTGATACGGCAGAATGTTAGAACGCAACATCTGTTGGGTGCCGAGACCGTAGTTCGAGCTCAGGCCACGCAGTTCGATGTTGAAACCAAACACATTGTCGTACTTGCTCTGTTCGTTTTCCCACCCGTTGATTTTACGTTCATACCCAACGCGAATGGCATAACAGCAGGAGCTGTACTGCACGCCAAGCATCTGGTCGGCAGACTGTTTCGCATTGGTATCATAGTAGTACGCACCAACAACGGACCAACGATCGACAATTGGCCAGCTCGCTGTTACGCCAACCTGCGAGACGCCGTCTTTATACTGGGTTGTATTGGAGAACAAAGGCAATGTCGCCTGGATGTATTCCGGGCTGGCATAGCGATAGTTCAACTGCATTAAACGGTCTTCATCGCGACGGTATTCAATGGCGCTGCTGCCGGTCGCGACGTTATCCAGACGGGTATCGTACTGAACGCCGCCGCGCAGGCCCCAACGATCGGAGATGCGCCAGTAGGTGTCAGCCGCCCACAGGATGGAGCCGGTTTTCTTGTCTTTTTCCCAGTTGATATTTTCATCACCGGTACGGGACTCTGTGAAATAGTAGATTTGACCAACGGAAACGTTAAAACGTTCAATCGCTTCTTCATCATAAATGCGCGTGGTAACGCCAGTGGTCACCTGGTTTGCTGAAGCTATACGGTCCAGACCGCCGTAAGTACGGTCACGGAACAGGCCGGAATAGTCAGACTGCAATAAAGATGAGTCGAAGTTATTGATACTGCTCTGATTACGGTAAGGCACATACAAATACTGGGCACGCGGTTCCAGGGTTTGCGTAAAGCCTTCCGCCCAGTTCATATCGCGCTCAAACACCATTTTGCCGTCGACTTTGAACTGCGGCAGGGTGCGGGATACCGATTCCTGAAGCTTATTGGCGGCTTCATTATTCCCGCCAAGGTAATTCTGGAAGTGCTCAAGGTTGTCCTGCTGGTAATGCGTGGACATCAGTTTTGCTTCGGTATTAATGCTGCCCCAGTCGTTGGACAGCGGCAAACTGATAACCGGCTCAATATGCAGACGGGTCGCTTCCGGGTAGTTTTTGTTGACGTTGGTAAACTTCACCGCCTGAGCGTAGATACGCGTATCAAACGGCCCAACATCATTTTGGTACCAGTTCACGTCCAGCTGCGGTTCTGCGCCGTAGGTGTTGCCTGCCTGGGTATCAAAGACCTGGAATTTTTTAGTGCTGACGGTTGCATCAAAGTTCTGGATAACATATCCGGCGCTGAATTTCTGCGTCGCGTAACCGTCGGTGCTTGAACCGTATGTCGAACTAAAGTCGTTGAAATAGTACGGATCGCTGACTTTCGTGAAGTCAACGTTAAAGCGCCAGACCTGATCCATTACCCCGCTGTGGTTCCAGTAATAGAGCCAGCGGTGCTTATCGCTTTCACGCGGATGCTCGTCCTGGAAGGTGTCATCGGAGCCCAGATAATCAAATTCCATTAACCCCGTGCCAGCCTGGGTCAGGTAGCGGAATTCGTTGCGCCACTGGGTGCCGCGTTTTTCCATGTAGTTCGGGGTGATGGTGGCATCAAAGTTCGGCGCGATATTCCAGTAATAAGGCAGCGTGAACTCAAGGCCGTTATTGGTGCTGTATTTGGCGTTAGGGATCAAAAAGCCCGAACGGCGCTTATCGCCTACCGGCAACTGTAAATACGGGCTGTAGAACACCGGTACCGGACCGAGTTTAAAACGCGCATTCCAGATTTCGGCGACCTGTTCTTCACGGTCGTGGATAACTTCGCTCCCGACCACGCTCCAGGTATCCGAACCCGGCAGACAGGAGGTGAAGGTGCCATTTTCCAGAATGGTATAACGGTTTTCGCCGCGCTGTTTCATCAGATCCGCGGTGCCGCGGCCCTGGCGGCCCACCATCTGGTAATCGCCTTCCCAGACGTTGGTATCTTTGGTATTCAGGTTCGACCAGGCTTTTGGCCCTTTTAAAATCACCTGATTATCGTCGTAATGCACGTTACCCAGCGCATCAACGGTGCGCACCGGATCCGCTTGCCCTTCAACCTGTTTCTGGTGAAGTTGCACTTCGTCGGCCAACAGACGGCTGTTGCCCTGCTGAATATCCACATTGCCGCCAAACACGGCATTATCCGGATAATCGCCTTTAGCGCTGTCTGCATTAATGGTAACGGGCTGGCTGTTCGGGTCCCCTTCGACCAGAGGACGGTTGTAGCTCGGAACGCCAAGCATACATTGTGAAGCGAGGTCTGCAGCCATACCGTGTTGGCTATAGAGGGCTGCGCCAATCATGGTGGCCAGCAAGGTGGGAATACGTTTATTCATACGTGTTATTCGTTGTTCCGTCATCAGTGGCCTGTCCCCGTCTTCGTTCAGGATCAAGAATGCGTCACGCGCCTGGTCGCACGGAAGCGCAAATGAGACCTGAAAGAATCAAAAGGGTATCGCGCCGGCAAACGGTCAGAGACTAACTTACTCATCACTACAGCGCTAGTATTAATCCTGCCCGCTTTCGAGCCTGTTTGTTAGGCACGGCTTTGAATGACGGGTATGATAAAGCAAATTATAGGCGATGTCCCGCAGTTGACCGTGACGTCAACGCCGGACGAAAAGACCTTATTTACCGCGTACGTTGCTCGTGAAAAAGGGATGTGCCTTCCTGTAGCCTGACGATTTGGGGAGTCTATGCAGTATTGGGGAAAAATAGTAGGCGTGGCCATGGCCCTGATGATGGGCGGCGGCTTTTGGGGCGTGGTTTTAGGGTTGCTTATCGGGCATTTCTTTGACCAGGCGCGCAGCCGCCGGATGGCGTTTTTCAGTACGCAGCAACAGCGGCAATCGCTGTTCTTCAGTACCACTTTTGAAGTCATGGGGCATCTGACCAAATCCAAAGGCCGGGTGACGCAGGCCGACATCCATATGGCGACCTTATTTATGGATCGTATGGATTTGCACGGTAATTCCCGCACGGCGGCGCAAAACGCGTTTCGTGTGGGTAAAGAGCCGGGTTATCCGCTGCGTGAGAAGATGCGCCAACTGCGCGGTATCTGTTTTGGCCGCTTCGATCTGATTCGGATGTTTCTGGAAATTCAAATCCAGACGGCGTTCGCCGACGGTTCCCTGCACCCTAACGAACGTGAAGTGCTGTACGTCATCGCCGAAGAGCTGGGCATCTCCCGCATGCAGTTCGATCAGTTCTTACGCATGATGCAGGGGGGAGCGCAGTTTAGCGGCGGCAGCCAGCAGGGGCACCAGCAAGGTCCGTGGCAGCAAACCCAACAGGGGCCGACCCTTGAAGACGCGTGTAACGTGCTGGGCGTAAAACCGGGGGATGAACCTACCACCATCAAACGGGCGTACCGGAAACTGATGAGCGAACACCACCCCGATAAACTGGTCGCGAAAGGTCTGCCGCCGGAAATGATGCAGATGGCGAAGCAAAAAGCGCAGGAAATTCAGAAAGCGTACGACCTCATCAAAACCGCAAAAGGGTTTAAATAAAGGTTCCATAACAGGAACGCCGTTGCTTTCAGGCAGAAAGCAACGGCGCAGGGTCAGAAGTCAGCGGGCGCGCGAAACGTCATGGCGTTCCCGAAGGCAGGATGGGTAATGGTGAGGGTCTGCGCATGCAACAGCAGACGTGGCGCCATCGCCAGCGCTTCCGGCGTTGCGTAGAATCTGTCCCCGAGAATCGGATGGCCCAACGCCAGCATATGCACCCTTAACTGGTGCGAACGGCCGGTGATTGGCTTGAGCAGCACGCGCGCCGTGTTATCGTCGCCGTATTCCAGCACCTGATACTCAGTTTGTGCCGCCTTGCCGGTTTCATAGCACACTTTCTGCTTTGGCCGGTTCGGCCAGTCGCAGATCAGCGGCAAATCCACCACCCCTTCTTCAGGCGGATGCCCCCAGACCCGGGCAACATACTGCTTGCTCGGCTCGCGCTCGCGAAACTGGCGTTTCAGTTCGCGTTCAGCGGCCTTCGTCAGCGCCACCACAATCACGCCGCTGGTAGCCATATCAAGACGATGCACCGATTCCGCGCGCGGATAATCGCGCTGAATACGCGTCATCACGCTGTCCTTGTGCTCTTCAAGCCGACCCGGCACAGAGAGCAGCCCGCTCGGTTTGTTGACCACCATGATGTGGTCATCCTGATACAGGACGACCAGCCAGGGGTCGGTAGAGGGATGATAGGCTTCCAGCATGTGTTTTCCCGATTACTGATGCGTGACGACGATCAGGCGCAGCGCGTCAAGACGCCAGCTTGCCTGGTCAAGGCTTTCCAGCACCTGTTCGCGGTTACTCTCAATGGCCGCAAGTTCGTCGTCGCGGATATTGGGGTTGACCGCTTTCAGCGCTTCGAGACGCGACAGTTCAGCAGACAGTTTTTCGTCCGCTTCTTCGCGCGCCGCTTTTATTAACGCCTGAGCCGCGCTTTCCACTTTGCTTTCCGCCAGTTGCAAAATCGCATGCACGTCCTGCTGAACAGCGTTAACCAGCTTACTGCTGGTATGGCGATTCACCGCGCTGAGCTGGCGGTTAAAGCTTTCGAATTCCACCTGGGCCGCGAGGTTAGTGCCGTTTTTGTCCACCAGCATGCGGACAGGGGTCGGCGGCAGGAAGCGGTTAAGCTGCAGTTGCTTCGGCGCTTTTGCTTCCACCACATAAATCAGCTCAAGCAGCAGGGTACCCACCGGCAACGCTTTGTTTTTCAACAACGACAGCGCACAGCTCCCGGTATCGCCGGACAGGATCAAATCCAGGCCATTGCGGATCAGCGGGTGCTCCCAGGTAATAAACTGCGCATCTTCGCGGGACAGCGCCACATCACGGTTAAAGGTGATGGTGCAGCCATCTTCCGGCAGACCGGGGAAGTCCGGCAGCAGCATATGATCGGACGGGGTCAGCACAATCATATGCTCGCCGCGATCGTCCTGGTTGATGCCGATGATATCGAACAGGTTCATGGCGAAGTTCACCAGACCGGTATCGTTATCCTGTTGCGCGATGGAATCCGCCAGCGCCTGCGCCTGTTCGCCGCCGTTGGAATTGATCTCCAGCAGGCGGTCGCGGCCCTGTTCCAGCTGCGCTTTTAACGCGTCATGCTGTTCGCGGCAGGACTTGATCAGCTCGTCGAAGCCCTCGGTTTCTTCCGGCGAAGCCAGGTAGTTAATCAGTTCGTTATAGACGCTGTCGTAAATGGTACGGCCGGTCGGGCAGGTATGCTCAAACGCATCAAGACCTTCGTGATACCAGCGCACCAGCACTGACTGTGCAGTTTTTTCCAGCCACGGCACCAGGATCTGAATATCGTGCGCCTGACCAATACGATCGAGACGGCCAATACGCTGTTCCAGCAAATCCGGGTTGAACGGCAAATCGAACATCACCAGATGGCTGGCGAACTGGAAGTTACGGCCTTCTGAACCGATTTCAGAACACAGCAGCACCTGCGCGCCGGTGTCTTCTTCGGAGAACCAGGCGGCCGCACGATCACGTTCGATGATGGACATGCCCTCATGGAATACCGCAGCACGGATACCTTCACGTTCGCGCAGCACTTGTTCAAGCTGCAACGCCGTCGTCGCTTTGGCACAAATCACCAGCACTTTCTGCGAGCGATGGCTGGTCAGGTAGCCCATCAACCATTCAACGCGCGGGTCGAAGTTCCACCAGGTGCCGGTGTCGCCTTCAAATTCCTGGTAAATTTGTTCCGGATAAAGCATGTCGCGGGCGCGTTCTTCAGCAGATTTACGCGCGCCCATGATGCCGGAGACTTTAATCGCCGTCTGGTACTGGGTCGGGAGCGGGAGCTTAACGGTATGCAGTTCGCGCTTCGGAAAACCTTTCACGCCGTTACGGGTGTTACGGAACAGCACGCGGCTGGTGCCGTGACGGTCCAGCAGCATAGAAATCAGTTCCTGACGCGCCGCTTCGGCGCCGTCGCGGGTACTGTTCGCTGTCTGCAACAGTGGCTCGATATCCTGCTCGCCAATCAGCTCGCCCAGCGTATTGAGTTCGGCATCAGAAAGATGCTTACCTGCCAGCAGCATGGCGACGGCATCCGCCACCGGGCGGTAATTCTTCTGTTCTTCGACAAACTGCTCGAAATCGTGGAAGCGATTTGGATCGAGCAAGCGCAAGCGGGCGAAATGGCTTTCAAGGCCAAGTTGCTCCGGGGTTGCGGTCAACAGCAGCACGCCAGGCACCTGGGCCGCCAGTTGTTCAATCGCCAGATACTCACGGCTGGGCGCGGCTTCGCTCCAGACCAGATGGTGAGCTTCATCCACCACCAGCAGATCCCATTCTGCTTCACACAGGTGTTCCAGACGCTGCTTGTTGCGGCGAACGAAATCCAGCGAGCAGATCACTAACTGTTCGGTTTCAAAGGGGTTCTCGGCGTCGTGCTGGGCTTCGGCATAGCGATCGTCATCAAACAGCGCGAAACGCAAATTGAAGCGGCGCAGCATTTCCACCAGCCACTGGTGTTGCAGGGTTTCCGGCACCACGATCAGGACGCGTTCGGCCGCGCCCGCCAGCAGCTGCTGATGAATAATCATACCGGCTTCGATGGTTTTCCCCAGACCCACTTCGTCCGCCAGCAGCACGCGAGGCGCATGGCGACGGCCCACATCATTGGCGATATGCAGCTGATGCGGGATCAGGTTCGTCCGCTGGCCGCGCAGGCCGCTCCACGGCATCCGGTACTGTTCGCTCTGATAGCGACGGGCGCGAAAACGCAGGGCAAAGCGATCCATACGGTCGATTTGCCCGGCAAACAGGCGGTCCTGAGGTTTACTGAACACCAGTTTGCTGTCGAGAAACACTTCACGCAGGGTGACATTCGCTTCCTGGGTGTCGAGGCGCGTCCCGGTGTAGGCAAGCAGGCCATTTTCTTCCGCGACGTCATCCACTTTGAGCTGCCAGCCATCGTGGCTGGTAATGGTATCGCCGGGATTGAACATCACGCGGGTGATAGGGGAATCATTACGGGCATACAGACGGTTTTCGCCGGTTGCAGGGAAAAGCAAAGTTACCATACGCGCATCCAGCGCCACCACGGTTCCTAATCCAAGTTCGCTTTCCGTGTCGCTAATCCAACGTTGACCAAGTGTAAAAGGCATATCTCTTCGGCTCTGGTTAATAATTTGCAGGCAATAGTATGACCACCGCGACGTACTCGCGGTGCAGTAAAATGGGAATCAGAATAGGAAAGGGCGCTATGGTACTGGATGGTAACGCGTTCGTCACCTGTCAAAATAACCCCAGTTGCCCTGTCATCAGTGTAGCAAAATCATCCTTCATGAACGGTAAAATTCCATCCGCCACCGGCTGAAGCTGGCGCGTCAGGTAATGATCATAGTCCAGCGGCGAGCGTTGATAGTCACGAGGCTCCGGCCCGTTGGTGGTCCACACGTATTTTATCGTGCCGCGATTTTGATACTGCGCAGGCCTGCCGAGGCGGGCGTTTTCTTCATCCGCCAGGCGCGCGGCACGGACGTGCGGCGGCACATTGCGCTGATACTCTTTTAGCGGCCGGCGCAGGCGCTTGCGGTAAACCAGCTGGTCGTCGAGCTCACCGTTGAGCAGCCGGGCGATGGTTTCGCGCACGTAGTCCTGATACGGCTCGCGGCGGAAAATTTTCAAATACAGCGCCTGCTGGAAGTTTTGCGCCAGCGGCGTCCAGTCGGTGCGCACCGTCTCCAGCCCTTTAAATACCATGCGCGGTTCACCGCCATCCTCAATCAGCCCGGCGTAGCGCTTCTTGCTGCCCATTTCTGCGCCCCGGATCGTCGGCATCAGGAAACGGTTAAAATGTGTTTCGTACTCCAGCTCCAGCGCGCTTTCCACATTCAGCGTCTGCCTGAGATGGTCGCGCCACCACTGGTTCACTTTCGCGACCAGCGCGTTGCCGATGTCGCTGGCATGGGCGTTATCGTAGGGTTTCTTTAACCACACGAATGTGGAATCGGTATCGCCGTAAATCACGTCAAAGCCTTCGGCTTCAATCAACGCTTTGGTCTGACGCATGATGTCATGCCCACGCAGGGTGATAGAGGACGCCAGCCGCGGATCGAAGAACCGGCAGGCGCTGGTGCCGAGCACGCCATAAAAGGCATTCATGATGATTTTCAACGCCTGGGAGAGCGGCTTATTGCCGTGCTTCTTGGCCTCTTCGCGGCCCAGCCAGATTTGCGACACAATCTCCGGCAGGCAATGCGTGGTGCGGGAGAAGCGCGCATTAAGGTAGCCTTCAACGCTGTGCGCATTATCAGGATGCGCCAGCCCTTCCACCAGCCCGACCGGATCGATGAGAAAGGTGCGGATAATGGACGGATACAGGCTTTTGTAATCCAGCACCAGCACCGAATCGTACAATCCCGGTCGTGAATCTATCACATAGCCGCCAGGGCTGGCCTGGGGCGGCACATCGCCGAGGTTGGGGGCGACGAACCCGGCGCGGTGCATACGCGGAAAATAAAGATGGCTGAAGGCGGCCACCGAGCCGCCGTGACGGTCGACGGGCAGCCCGTTCACCGAGGCGCGCTCCAGTAAAAACGGCATAATCTCGGTTTTGTGGAAAATGCGCGTGACCAGTTCGCAGTCTTTAAGGTTATACGTGGCAAGTGCGGGCTTATCTTCGGCGAAACGACGATCAATTTCCGCCATCCTATCCCAGGGGTTATCGATGGCTTTCCCTTCACCGAGCAGTTCCTGCGCCACCGCTTCCAGCGAGAACGAGGAAAAGTTCCAGAACGCTGATTTAAGCGCATCGATACCGTCAATAATCAGCCTGCCCGGTGCCTGGGCGAAGAATACGCCTGCTTTGAAACCGTGCTCCCGCCATTCAAGTTCCTGCTGATTGCGTCCCAGTCGTAGCGGGATGCCATAGCGTTCGGCATGTTTTTGCAGCATTTTTAAATCGAACTGAATCACGTTCCAGCCAATCAGCACATCGGGATCGTGTTCGGCAAACCAGGCGTTAAGCTTTTCCAGCAGTTGCGGACGGCTGGCGACGTATTCAAGGGTAAAATCGAGCCCGTCGGCCTGGCCATTTTCCGGGCCGAGCATATACACGATGCGCTGGCCGCAACCCTCAAGACCGATGCAATACAATTCGCCATGGCGGGTGGTTTCGATATCCAGCGAAACCCATTTCAGCGCAGGACGATAAGACGGGTTCGGTTTCATCCTGGCGTCACGCAGCACGCCGCCGCGCATCTCACCGGTAACCCAAACCGGCGCGGTGATAAAACGCTCCATCAAATAGCGCTCCGGCGGACGCACATCGGCTTCGTATACCGTGACACCTGCTTCGCGCAGCAATTTTTCACAGCGCATGAGCTGTCGATGCTGGCGAAAGTAGAGACCGCAAACCGGTTGATGGTGAAAATCACGCAGGGTGAGGGGATCGAGGCGATAGGTTTCGCCCGCCAGCGCACGTTCAACGCGGGCGCGCTGGGCTTGCGGCACAAATGCTACCGACTCCTGAAAAGGCAGCGTTACGCAAAGCGGCCCGGCGTCGGTCGCCAGCCAGAATTCGACTTCAGTGCCCTGCGGCGTATCCCGCCAGTGTCGGGTCAGCACAAACCCCTGCCGCGTTTCTGCCACGCTATTTTCTCATTAAAAAACCAGGCGTGATTATAGCCTGGTTTATGCAAGGGTGCTGGTGTTTTGTACAGTGTTCCCGGAGGCACTTCGCGAGGTACAAGATAAACGGCGTATCAGCGTATTTCCCGTCGCAGAAAGCCGGTTTTGCGCAGGCAGCACGACAGATCCACGCCGTTTAAGCCTGACGGTAACGCCGCCCGGTATTGTTTGAAAAGACGCCTCGTCCACTCTGGCGGGGCGTCTTTTCCTTGCGCCTTTATGATGCCAGCGTGTCAAAATTCCACGTATCTGATTTACCCGTGGCGTGCTGGGACGTCGCAGGTTTCTCGGTTTCTACGGTGGCGACGGCTTCAAGCGGCCAGCCGGGACCTGATGACTCCACATTCATTAACGAATCAGGCTCAATGGTAAACATCAGGGGTTTACCCACTTCCGCCGCGGTGACGATGTGGACCGGCAGCGTCACGTTCGGCAGCGGTGACGATTTAGGCGCAGGGGTGCCGGTAACGTTGAAATTCACTGTGATGCGATCGCCTTCCGCCATGCCTTCATATGGCGCGACGGTGATATCCAGGCCATCGATAACGGTGTTGATATTGATCCAGCCTGTGGATTCATGTTCCAGTTCAACGTTGGTCACGGGCCCAAACTTATACGGTTTAAAGGTGGCATTAACCTGCCCTTGCTGGCCTCCGGCATGAGCGATCAACGGTACCACTTCGCCTTTATCGCCATTGCGATCGTTTACGCTCAGGGTGGCGATCCCATTCTCATTGGTTTGCAGGGTCAGCGGCGTTGTCGCGCTGGCACCGCTGCCGCCGATTTCCCAGTTCACCTCGGTATGGGCTAACGGTTTGCCGTTAGCATCGGTCACCAGGGCGCGGGCGGTGTTGATCTGCGCGCCATCCGCTACGGCGTTGTCTTTCTCCATAGTGACGGTGACGGCATTAACCGCTATCGCCGAGAAAGTGACTTGCGCCGTCCCCGTCAGCGTCCCTGCGCTTGCAGTAACGGAAACCGGCTCGGCGACACTGTCTTTAATATGAACAGTCGCCATGCCATTTGCGTCGGACAGGGTAGTGGGATTGTCCAGCGTCGCCGTCTGACTATTAGCCACCTGCCATGTCACGCTGACGTTGGGCATGGGATTGTTGGCGGCGTCTTTAACGATGGCGCGCACTTCGTTGAGTGAAATCCCATCCGCAGGCGCATTATTGGCATAGGTGCTAACGTCCAGCGACGCGATTGTATTGGCAACAAACGCTGAATCAATGGAAGCGGTTTGGTTATCCGCACTGGCCGTTAAGGTCACCACGCCAGGATGGGTGCTGGTAAAATTCACCTTCGCTTCGCCATGTTCATCAGTTTGCGCAGCGCTGCTGACGATAACCGCGCCATTATTGACCTTCCAGGTGACAGCAACGTTGGGGAGCGCTTTTCCGCTGGCGTCGGTTACCCTGAGCTGACCGGCATTTTGTGCGCTACCATCCGCCAGACTGTTATTCTGCGTCAGTTGTAAATCCAGCCTGGAAACGGACTGAATAAACGTTGTGGCGACCGAACGGCTCACGTCGCCGGACGTCGCCTGAACGATAACCTGTTCCGCTGCAGGATCCGCCACGCTGACTGTGGCATAACCCATGCTGTCGGTTACGCTGCTCGTGGCGCTGAGCCGGGCAGTGCCCGTGGTGGTCCAGTTAATGACGGCGTTGCGCGCCGGGGCACCACTGCCCGTGACGGCATGAAGCGTAACGAGATTCGCGCTCACGCCATCTGCCGGGCTGTTGTCTTTAACGAGGGCCAGCGTCATATCCGCCAGCCTGTCGTCCTGCTGTTTTTTCTTATATTGCAGGGTAATCACATTATTGCGCTCGACTAAATCGTAGCGGCTTCCCTGAAGGCTACGTTCGAGGGCGACCTGGGAAGGGGAGAGTTGTTGTTCCCAGGACTGGCCGGGGACATAGCGCAAATTGATGCCAAACAGGGTTTCATCCATTGAATTTTGACCGCGCTTATAATCCACCCCAAAAGTAATAAGCGGTACCGGCGTATAATTTACGCCTGCGGTCACCGCAGAGGGATTATGTTGCAAATGGTCTTTATCGAATAATGCAACATTCTCGCCATAATACTGCTCATACATTAATTTCCCGCCCAGTTGCGGCCACGCGGGGAGATAACCTTCGGCGCGAATATCATAACCATCAGCGGGTTTCTCATTATAATCGGCGAAGTCGCGCGACTGATGCCACGTCGTGGTACCCATATAGGTATTTGCCGAGAATTTAAGATTATTGGTCCAGGCTTCTGCACCAATGCCGATGCGGCGATTTTTACCCGTAAAGTCATCATCCATAAAGACGTTGGCGCCGAACATCCAGTCTTCTCGATAAAACGTACGAACGCCCATTCCGATATTTCCGGTCGTGCGGCCATCAGGCGCGCGTAAACCAAGCTGGGTAAACAGCAGCGACTTTTTATTGTCGTAGAGTGGGGCCAGAAAATCGAATGCGCTGTCATCCCAGTTGCCGTTTTCATCAACGTTTAATTGTATGCGGGCGGTGCCGAACTGATTTAACCATGTCTGGGCTGAGGATGCGGCATATCCTGCTGCCGCAGTGCGAGCTGAGCCTGTAAGCCCGGCCGCGCCGCTGGATGAGAGCGAGGTGGCAACTGTGCTTAAGGTTGCGGACGCAGGCAGCGCATCGGGGGCGGTCGCAGATACGGCGGCGCTGGACGGTAACGTGTCTGCATGCGTCCGGGGCTGATCGTCTGCGCGTGCGCTAACGGACGCGAAGGAGAATAAGGGTAAAACAACCTGTAAAATAATCTGCACCCAGGCTAAAAGGCTGTAAACAGCATTCCTTGCTTTGGAGCGATGTGCTTTTCCTGTTAATAAATTCATTGCGTCCTGTTCTCGCGAAAACGTGATATTAACCACCGGCATTGGCGATTCGGAATGCCAACGATAAAGATGGTTTTTTAATGAAGCTGATTAAATAACTGGCGCACGAAATGACATAAGCCCTTAAAGGGGGCTTTTTATTGTGCTATATGATGTAAATCATTTTTACAGAATAAAGGAACCCTCAGGGCTTAAGAACGGTTTATCTGTTGCATTATGTAAATATCAATAGATTTGTGTGTTTTTTAATGTTGGGTGATATTGTTCTATTTAAATAACGACTAATATATGCCGAATTCATGTGTAATATTTATGAGTGGTGCGTTATTCAGGTGCGGGTTTATTTTTAGAATATACAGGAGGGGTGTTACGCTATAAAATAAATAGCGGCATTAATTAATATTATCGAAAGATAAAAACAGTTTTATTAACGCCTTTCAAATTGCATAAATTTTATAAACTGACCATCAAGAAAAAACGCCTGATAAAGTTCTCATCAGGCGTGTAAATCAGGGTTTATTACTGTCCGTAATACGCTTTGGCGCCATGCTTACGCAGGTAGTGTTTATCCAGCAACGTTTGCTGCATGGGCGGTAAGTCCGGCGTGAGCTGGCGGCAGAAGATGCCCATATAGGCCACTTCTTCCATAACGATGGCGTTGTGTACTGCGTCCATCGCGTCTTTGCCCCAGGCGAACGGGCCGTGGGAATGCACCAGCACGCCAGGCATTTGTTTCGCTTCAATGCCCAGTTCGCGGAAGGTTTCCACAATCACCGTCCCGGTATCCCATTCATACTGGCCGTTGATTTCATCATCGGTCATTTTCCGGGTGCAGGGGATCGCGCCGTAAAAGTAATCGGCATGGGTGGTGCCCGTCGCGGGAATGCTTTTCCCGGCCTGCGCCCAGATGGTGGCGTGGCGGGAGTGAGTGTGCACAATGCCGCCGATATCCGGAAACTGTTGATACAACAGGCGGTGAGTCGGCGTATCGGAAGAGGGTTTCTTTTTACCTTCTACCACCTCGCCGGTTTCGATGCTCACCACGACCATGTCCTCGGCGGTCATCACCGAATAATCCACCCCGGACGGCTTGATAACAAATACGCCCTGCTCGCGGCAGACGGCGCTGACGTTGCCCCAGGTCAGGGTTACCAGGTTATGTGCCGGTAGCGCAAGGTTGGCTTCCAGCACCTGACGTTTCAAATCTTCTAACATCGTGTTCCTCCGCTAAAAAAAGGGGCCAGCCGCGTGGGCTGGCCAAAGGTTCCCCTGTGATTAGCGTTTCAGGCCGTAATACACCTCGTTCCAGCGCAGCGCGTCTTTGAACGCAGGCAGGCGGGTGTCGTTATCGATTACCGTCAGCTCGATGTCATTGAGCTCTGCGAACAGGCGCATATCGTCGAGGGTCAGGGCATGGCTGAATACGGTATGGTGAGCGCCGCCCGCCAGGATCCAGGCTTCTGAGGCGGTGGTCAGGTCTGGCTGCGCTTTCCACAGCGCGTTTGCGACCGGTAATTTCGGCAGGGCATGCGGTGCTTCAACGGTATCCACGCAGTTGACCAGCAGACGGAAACGATCGCCCAGATCGATAAGGCTGGCGTTGATACCCGGACCGGTTTTGCTGGAGAAGATCAAGCGAGCCGGATCGTCTTTACCGCCGATTCCGAGGTATTGCACGTCAAGGATCGGTTTTTCGTCAGTGGCGATGGACGGGCAGACTTCCAGCATGTGGGAGCCCAGCACCATGTCGTTGCCGGATTCGAAGTTGTAGGTGTAATCCTCCATAAAGGAGGTGCCGCCATTCAGGCCGCCGGACATCACTTTCATGATGCGCAGCAGTGCGGCGGTCTTCCAGTCGCCTTCGCCCGCAAAGCCGTAGCCTTGCTGCATCAGACGCTGTACCGCCAGGCCAGGCAGCTGTTTCAGGCCATGCAGATCTTCAAAGGTGGTGGTGAAAGCATGGAATCCGCCCTGCTCAAGGAAGCGTTTCATGCCGAGTTCGATACGCGCCGCGTCGATGACGTTCTGGCGCTTGTCGCCGTTGACCTGCGCCGCCGGCGTCAGGCGATAGCTGCTTTCGTACTCGTCCACCAGCGCGCTGATGTCGCCATTGCTGATTTCATTCACGACCGCTACCAGGTCGCCGACGCCCCAGGTATTAACCGAGAAGCCGAATTTGATTTGTGCCGCGACTTTATCGCCGTCGGTCACAGCCACTTCACGCATGTTATCGCCAAAACGTACCACTTTGAGGTGGCGGGTTTCCTGCTTAGATACGGCCTGACGCATCCAGGAGCCGATGCGTTGATGCGCCTGAGGATCTTTCCAGTAACCGGTCACTACGCTGTGCTGTTGACGCATACGCGCGCCAATAAAGCCGAATTCACGGCCGCCGTGCGCAGTCTGGTTCAGGTTCATAAAGTCCATATCAATGCTGTCCCACGGGATTTGGGCATTGAACTGGGTATGGAATTGCAGCAGCGGCTTGTTGAGGATGCTCAGGCCGTTAATCCACATTTTGGCTGGCGAGAAGGTGTGCAGCCACACCATCATCCCGGCGCAATTGTCGTGGTAGTTAGCGTCGCGGCAGATGCTGGTGATCTCATCCGGGGAAGTGCCCAGCGGTTTGAGCACCAGTTTGCAAGGCAGTTTGGCTTCGCTGTTCAGGGAATCCACCACCTGCTGAGCATGTTGCGTCACCTGGCGCAGCGTTTCCGGGCCGTACAGATGTTGGCTGCCGATTACAAACCATACTTCGTATTTACTGAAGGCTGTCATTGTCTTGTCCTTAAAGCGTCGGGGCTGCACGGTCGGCGTCAGAGGCTTCGGCCGTGTCAGAGGGGGAATAGTGGAGTTCGGCGCTCTCGCACCAGCGTTGATAGCGACGATACAATTCTTCGAAGCGCGCCGCGGTGGCCGGGTCCGGCTGGAGCGTTTTTTCCATCTCGCTCGCCATGGCCTGTTGCGCCTGGGGGATATCGTCGTACACGCCCGCTGCGACAGCAGCGAAAATCGCTGCGCCCAGGGCGCAACACTGATCGGAGCCGACAATCTGCAGTGGGCGGTTCAGCACATCGCAGCAAACCTGCATGATCACCTGGTTCTTACGGGCGATGCCGCCCAGCGCCACTACTTCGTTGACTGGGATGCCCTGGTCGGTAAAGCACTCCATAATGGCGCGCGCACCGAATGCGGTAGAGGCGATCAGCCCGCCGAACAGCAGCGGCGCGTCAGTCGCGAGATTGACATCGGTGATCACGCCTTTCAGACGCTGGTTGGCGAACGGCGTACGGCGACCGTTAAACCAGTCGAGGATCACCGGCAGGTGATCAAGCGACGGCTGTTTCGCCCAGTCAGCAGTCAGCGCAGGCAGCAGCGCTTTTTTGCTTTCGCTGATTTGGGTTTTAAGTTCCGGATGCTGCGCGGCAAGTTGATCCAGTGGCCAACTCAGTAAGCGGCTAAACCAGGCATACATGTCGCCGAATGCCGACTGACCCGCTTCCATCCCGATAAAATCAGGCACCACGCTGCCATCAACCTGGCCGCAAATGCCTTTCACGGCGCGATCGCCAACGGTTTCTTTATCGGCAATCAAAATGTCGCAGGTTGAGGTACCGATGACTTTCACCAGGGTATTGGGCTGGGCATTTGCGCCCACCGCACCCATATGGCAGTCGAAAGCGCCACCGCTAATAACGACGCTTTCAGACAGACCAAGGCGCGCTGCCCAGTCCGCCGTTAAAGTGCCAACAGGAACATCGGCGGTCCAGGTGTCGGTAAACAGCGGCAGGTCGAGGTGCTGGCTGATGACAGGGTCGAGTTCGTCGAAGAAACTCTGCGGCGGCAAGCCGCCCCAGCTTTCATGCCACAGTGATTTGTGCCCTGCGCTGCAGCGTCCACGGCGAATCGCGCCAGGTGCAGTGGTGCCGGACAGCAGCGCCGGGATCCAGTCGCACAGTTCGATCCACGAGGTAGCGGCCTGGGCCACGTCGGCGTCCTGACGGGTCACGTGAAGAATCTTTGCCCAGAACCATTCGCTGGAGTACACGCCGCCGATATAGCGCGAGTAGTCGATTTTGTCCGGTTGATGGCATAAGCGGGTAATGGCCTCGGCTTCTTCAACCGCCGTGTGGTCTTTCCATAACACAAACATGGCGTTCGGGTTATCGGCAAAGCCCGGGTTCAGCGCCAGTACGTTGCCGTCGGCATCGATGGGCGCTGGGGTGGAGCCTGTGGTATCGACGCCGATACCGACCACCTGCAGGCGTTGATCTTGATCCAACTGGCCGAGCACGCCTTTCAGCGCGGCTTCCATGGATTCAATGTAATCAAGGGGATGGTGGCGGAATTGGTTACGGGCAGCGTTGCAATATTGTCCTGCCTGCCAACGCGGATACCATTCCACACTGGTGGCAAGTTCAGCGCCCGAGGTGCAGTCAACTGCTAACGCACGTACCGAGTCGCTGCCAAAGTCGAGTCCCAGCGCAATGGCCATTTTTTCACTCCATGGATAATCAAACATGGAGTGACATTAGATTTACGGGCGAAAAAGAGTCAGGTGTATTTGGCTTATCTTATGGACTAAAGTGCTATGCCTTCCCGAATTGTGAGCTTACGCAAATAATAGATGTGGACAATTCTGTCGCACTTATAGACACTTTGGTTATCAAGCGAAAAGCCTGATGTGAGCGGTTATCTTGATGAGTTATTAGGTTCAAATCCGGTGGTAAAGTGGGTTATTGTGGTTCATGGCTTCGGTTATTCCCAATTTTGAGGGGTGTCGTAAGATATGGACAAATGGTCTCTTCCCACCGATGGTGGAGCGCGATTTACTATGGCTGAAACGCAAAACGATCCCCTGTTGCCAGGGTATTCATTTAATGCGCATCTGGTGGCGGGATTGACCCCCATTGACGCCGAAGGCCATCTCGATTTCTTTATCGATCGGCCACTTGGCATGAAAGGTTACATCCTGAACCTCACCATTCGCGGCGAGGGCGTGGTCAAAAATCAGGGTAAAGAGTTTATCTGCAAACCGGGAGACATGCTGCTGTTCCCGCCAGGCGAAGTCCACCATTACGGCCGAAGCCCACAGGCCAAAGAGTGGTATCACCAGTGGGTTTATTTCCGTCCGCGCGCCTACTGGCAGGAGTGGTTAAGCTGGCCGGCGATTTTTGCCCAGACCGGCTATTACCGTCCGGCAGAAGGCGAGCAGGAGGCGTTCTCCACCCTGTTCCAGCAAATTATTGATGCGTCTCAGGGGCAGGGCCGTTATTCGGAGCTGCTGGCGATCAATCTGCTCGAACAGTTGTTCTTACGCCGCGTTGAAGCGATCAGCGAATCCATGAAAGCGCCGCTGGATAACCGCGTGCGCGATGCCTGCCAGTATATCAGCGACCATTTAGCCGACAGCCATTTCGATATCGCGGGCGTGGCGCAACATGTCTGCCTGTCGCAGTCGCGCCTGTCTCATCTGTTCCGCCAGCAGTTAGGGGTGAGCGTACTGAGCTGGCGAGAGGATCAGCGCATCAGCCAGGCGAAGCTGCTGCTGAGCACGACGCGGATGCCGATCGCCACCGTCGGGCGCAATGTCGGCTTTGAAGATCAGCTCTATTTTTCCCGCGTGTTTAAGAAATGCACCGGCGCCAGCCCGAGCGAATTTCGCGCCGGGTGCGAGTCGGGTTAGTTGAACCTAAACGGAACCTTAATAAATTTAGGAATGTCACAACCGGTAAGCTATAAACATTAACGATACCTTGACGCAGGTCAGGGCGGTCGGGAGAATCCCTCCCTCGTTATTTTACCGGAACCTTTATGGAAGCATTTCTGGATCATTTTATTACCCAGTCAGCGGCTTATTCGCTTATTGCCATTGCGCTGGTGGCGTTTCTGGAATCTCTGGCGCTGGTGGGGTTACTGCTGCCCGGTACGGTCATGATGGCGGGTTTAGGGGCGCTTATCGGCAGCGGAGAAGTCAATTTTTACCAGGCCTGGGCGGTGGGCATTGTCGGCTGTATGCTGGGTGACTGGATCTCATTCTGGCTGGGCTGGCGCTTCAAAAAACCGCTGCACCGGTGGTCATTTCTCAAGAAAAACAAAGCGCTGCTGGATAAAACCGAGCACGCGCTGCATCAACACAGTATGTTCACCATTCTGGTCGGGCGCTTCGTCGGGCCGACGCGTCCGCTGGTGCCGATGGTCGCCGGAATGCTGGATCTCCCGGCGCTCAAGTTTCTTCCACCCAATCTGATTGGTTGCCTGCTGTGGCCGCCGTGCTATTTCCTGCCCGGCATTCTTGCGGGCGCGGCGATTGATATCCCGGCGGATCAGCAAAGCAGCGCGTTTAAATGGATGCTGCTCGGCGTGGCGTTGCTGCTGTGGCTGGCGGCGTGGCTGTGCTGGCGCTTATGGCGCAGCGCCAAAGCCAATCCCAGCGATAAACTGGTGCAATGGCTGCCGCGAGCCCGGTTAATGTGGGTCGCGCCGCTGGTCAGCGTGGCGGGGGTCGGGGCGTTTATTGCCATCCTCAATCATCCCTTAATGCCGGTTTACCGACACATTCTCTGGAAAGTGGTCTCCGGCCACTAACGGTCGATGCCCAGCAGCGCAGAGGCGTCGCTGTTTCCTTCCAGTAGCGTCGCGGTGGCCCCGTCCCAGATGATACGGCCATCGCGCACCACCAGGCTACGCGGCGCAATGCTGAGCGCATCTTCCAGACTGTGCGAAACCATCAGCAGCGTCATATTGCGTTCGCGGCACTGGGTCTCCAGCAGGCTCAACATCTCCTTACGCAACGCCGGATCGAGCGCCGAAAAGGGCTCGTCCAGCAACAAAATCGGCTGTTGACGGATCAGACAGCGCGCCAGCGCTACACGCTGACGCTGGCCACCTGACAGCTCGCCCGGCAGACGCGCCAGCAACGCTTCAATGCCCATTTTCCCGGCAAGCGTGATGACCTCATTCTTCTGCGCATCAGTCAGTTTGAGTCCGGGGTGTAGCCCCAGCCCGATATTCTGGCGCACCGTCAGGTGGTGAAACAGGTTGTTCTCCTGGAACAATACCGAAACGGGGCGCTTTGACGGCGGCGTATCGGTGTGATTATTGCCCGCCAGTTCGATACGTCCGCTGGCCGGGCTCAGGAACCCGGCAATCAGGTTGAGCAGGGTGCTTTTACCGGCGCCGCTTGGCCCGAGAACCGCAATGCGTTCGCCCGCCCCGGCGGTAAAAGAAAACCGCATCGGCAAATGGTGATAAAGCCAGGTTACATCAGTGAGCGTTAGCATGTCGTCCCGCCAGTTTTTCAATGACCGTGAATAGCGCAAAGCATAACAACAGCAGCAACAGCGACGTCACCGCACCGTCGTCTCCCCGGTACGCGCCAATCTGCTGATACAGGTAGTAAGGCAGCGTGCGGAAATTGTCATTGCCGAACAGCGCCACCACGCCAAAGTCGCCAATCGACAGCACACTGGCGAAGGCCATCGCCTGGGCGATGGGTTTTTTCAGCGCCCGCAGCTCGATAAGTTTCAGGCGGTTGATACCCTGAATATCCAGCGACTGGCAGAGGGGGCCGTAACGTAACGCGATATCGCGCATCGGGTTATCCAGCACTTTCTGGGCGTACGGCACGGCCATCAGCGCATTGGTAAACATGACAATGCCATCCGCCGAGTCGGGCAGGCCAAGAGTGTTATTCAGCAGCAGGAAAAAGCCCGTCGCCAGCACGATCCCCGGCATCGCCAGAATCAACATGCCGCTGAGCTCAAGGCTCTGCGCCGCGATACGCCGCTGGCGCAGATGCAGCTCTCGCCCGCTCCACAGCAGCATCATGGTCAGCGTGACGCACAGCAACCCGGCGCCAAGCGCGATGCGCAGCGAAGTCCAGAGCGCGTCCCAGAGCACAGGTTGCGACAGCACCCTGACGATATCGCCCTTGAGTCCGTCAACAATCACCGCCAGCAGGGGCGGCAACAGCATCATCAGCGCCAGAATAATGAGCACGCTGTCGGTCAGCCTGCTGCGCCAGCTATCCTGCGGATCGCGCCAGCCCGGGATCTGATTTACGCCCGGCGCGATGGCTTTGCCTAAGCGCTGGCTTAACAGGACCAGCCCCAGGCAGCAGGTCATCTGAATCAGCGCCAGCAGCGCGGCGCGCCCCGGATCGTAATCAAAGCTCAGCGCCTGATAGATCGCCAGTTCAATGGTGGTGGCCTGCGGCCCGCCGCCCAAGGAAAGTACCGTGGCGAAGCTGGCAAAACAGAGCATAAAAATTAATGCGGCGATGGAGGGGAGCTGGCGGCGGATCCACGGCCATTCCACCAGCCGAAAAAAATACCAGCCGCGCATATTAAGCTGTGCGGCAATCTGGCGCTGTTCGCCGGGGATTTGCTCAAGGGTTTGCAGCAGCAGGCGCGTCGCCATGGGCATGTTAAAAAAGACGTGGGCCAGTAAAATCCCCTGTAAGCCATAGGGGGAAAATGTCCACTCAAGGCCGAGCGCATGCCACAGCGCGGCCAGCCAGCCGGTGCGTCCGTAAACGCTCAGCAGGCCGAATACCGCCACCAGCACCGGTAAGATTAGCGTCATGGCGCACAGGCGCAACAGCGCCTGACGGCCAGGGAAGCGTCGTCGGTACAGGGCGCGGGCAAGCGGAATGGCGGGGATCACCGACAGCAGTGCGGAAAGCAGCGCCTGCCAGAACGAAAAGCGTATTACGTGCCAGAGATAGCTATCCTGCCAGAAGCCTGCGCCGCCAAAAGACGGCGCGTTAAACCACAGCGCGCTAAAGGCCGCGAGGGCCACCGCCACCATTAACAGCGCGGCGCTGGCACCTGGCCACAGCCAGCCCGGAATCAGCGGCTGACGGCGCGAAGCCATGTATTAATCCAGTTTGCGCGTTGGGACGCGACTTCCTGCGGCGTAAACTGAAGCGTGGTTTGCGGTTTGTTGAGCTGTTCAAAGCCTTGCGGCAGGGCGACATCCGTCACCGGATACATCCAGTTGCCGGTAGCAATGGTGTTCTGGAACGCCGGAGACACCATAAACGTCAGGAATTTTTGCGCCAGCTCGGGCTGTTTGCTGCTGGCAAGACGTCCGGCGACTTCCACCTGCAGATAGTGTCCTTCGCTGAAGTTAGCAGCGGCGTACTGATCCTTTTTCTCTTCAATAATGTGGTACGCCGGCGAGGTGGTGTAACTCAATACCAGATCGCTTTCGCCTTTCTGAAACAGGCCGTAGGCTTCGCTCCAGCCTTTGGTCACCGTAACGGTTTTGGCAGCCAGTTTTTTCCAGGCCTGCGGCGCATCATCGCCATACACTTTTTGCATCCACAGCAGCAGGCCGAGTCCAGGCGTACTGGTGCGCGGGTCCTGATAAATTACCCGCCATTTCTGATCGCTCTCTACCAGCTCTTTGAGGCTTTTCGGCGGATTCGCCAGTTTGGTTTTGTCATACACGAAGGCGAAATAGCCATAATCAAACGGCACGAAAGTGTCGTTTTGCCAGCCGCCGGGGACGTTCACCGCGTCGCTTTTCACGCCGCTTTTGGCGAACAGGCCGGTTTGGGTCGCGGCTTCCAGCAGGTTGTTATCCAGCCCGAGGATCACATCCGCCTTGCTGTTTTTACCTTCCATCCGCAGACGGTTAAGCAGCGAGACGCCGTCTTCCAGCGCCACGAATTTGAGTTCGCAGTCGCACTCTTTTTCAAACGCGGCTTTGACTTTCGGGCCCGGGCCCCAGTCAGCGGAGAACGAATCATAGGTATAAACGGTGAGCGCAGGCTTAGCGAAAACCGGGGCGGTCGCAAGGACCAGTAATGGCAATAATTTTTTGAACACTTTGCACCTCAAAAGGAAGTGGCAAAGGATTTTGAGCAGGCAGCCTCAAATCCCTTCGCCGGCGTTATCCGGATCAGGTTCGACGGGTATTATCTCAGCGCGCAGTTTCCTGCGGCACCCCGTTGAGAACGGTAAGTATTGTAATGATTTAATAAATGTTTAAAAGAATTATGGTTCCGGAGGGGCAAACCAGGCGGATTTAAAATCAAACCAGCCGAGAGTGTTCATCCGCACACCACGCATACTGCGCTTGCCCTGAATCATCAGCCAGTGATGGATTAGTGGTTGAATCGCTTGTTTCTCAAGCAGTTGCTGGCACCATGCCGCATGATTTAATTCGCCTGCCTGCCAGCGTTGCGCATCGGCCTGCCAGTCGATGGGGACGCAGTGCTGCATCAGCGGCGTTTCAAACAGATGCGCGAACAGCGAAAACTCCAGCGGCAGGGTAAAGTTGGCGCTGTTCAGCCAGATATCGCTGACGATCTCGCCCTGATGCCACGCGTTATAGTCCACTTCCCGGATCTCGAGCGTAACGTGATGCTCCGCCAGGATCGACGCCATGATATCGGCGATGGCCCGGTGCTCGATATGCTCGCCATAAAAGGTCAGGGTTAACGTTTCCAGCCCGGCGGGTTTTTCATGGGCGGTTGAAGGATGGGTATGATGCCAGCGCGGCAGTAAACCATACGCCGGAAACCAGTAACGCTGATGCTGTTCGCTGGCCCGCCACAACAAATTCACCGGCGACAACACATGGCTCAGCCAGCTTTTCACCTGCGGTAGCGCGCCGCGGGCAGAACGCTTGTCATACAGCAGATAGTAACAGCCTTCCTCAAGACGGCTTTCCACCGCTTTTTCTTCGCCTTCGGTCGACGATTCCAGATGCACGCCACTACTGAGCTCATCGCCCAGATCCGGGAGTACCCAGAAATTGACTTCGTCGATCAACGCCCGATAGCCGAAGTAGTCATCGAACGCGTGGATTTTAAGCTGGTTATTATTGTTGCGCACCACGGCGTAAGGGCCCGTCCCAACCGGGCGGCTGGCGAAGTTACTCATCGACGGCCATTCACGCGGCAGGATCATCGCCGCAACGCTGCCCATCAGCCACGGCAACCAGCGATCCGGCTGGGCGAGATGAATATCCAGCGTCCAGGCGGTGGGGGATTCAATCCGCGTAATATGCGAATAGAGCGCCAGGGTGTTAATGCGTTGCAGCGAGCTGATGACATCCTGCATATCCAGCTCGCGACCGTGGTGAAAATGGATGCCGGGGCGCAAAAAGAAACGCCAGTGCAGCGGACTTAACTGCTGCCAGTGGTGGGCAATGTCCGCTTCGATTTCCCCGTTTTCCTCATTTATGCGCGTCAGCCCGCTGAATATTTGCCGCACGATATGGGTTTCGGAGCGCCGTAACGCAGTGCCCGGCAACAGGTTTCTCAGGGGGCGATAGTAGAGGATGCGCAGAATATGGCGTCCCTGGCGGAAACTGCGGCCCAGATGGGAGATCAGCATCTGGCGTACGGCGGCTTTGTCGCCGACGATCTGCACCAGTTGATCGATCCGATCCTGCTCAAGCAGGTCTTCGGCACGCTGTTGCTGAAGCGCGAGGCCGGTGTAGAGAAAAGCCAGCTTCGACCGTTTGCCGCGTCCCGCTTCGGCTTCCCAGGTCAACCATCCTTTATCCTGCATGGCGTTAAGCAATGTCCGCATATGGCGGCGCGAGCAATTCAGCAGCTCGGCCAGCTCGTTTAGCGTGGTTTCCTGCGGCTTACCGTCACAGCATTGCCACAGGCGGATAAATTGTTGTTGGAGCCGGGAAGAAGACATAAAAGGGGAACTCCCGTTATGAAACGCATCTGTTTTTCTTTCCCTATATTAAGCCAATAATTTGCGCTGATGAAAGTGATGATTCCGCTGTGGTGGACAAGGTTCAGGGGAGAAGCGTTGAGGTACTGCCGCTGGCCCGCGACGATGCCCTAACGTCCTGAAGCGCGTCCTGTTTTCCCGGTGAACATTGCAGGCATCAAGTGTGACTGAGTATTGGTGCTTTTCACCCGCCAGCAGATTCAACTGCTGGCTTTTTTCATTGTACACTTCATCATTCCGACAGCCCTGTGCAGGCTGTCTTCGTTACCCGGCCCATGACGGGTCTTGTTTTTATGCCGCTTTGACGCACGCGAATGATGTGGTGTCCAGGCTTCTGGCGCTTCTCCCTTTTGAAAGGATGCACGTTATGCAGTGGTTATTAACGCACGGTCGCAGAGTGAATGGGATCTATCTGGCGTTTATGGGCGTTACCTTTATGGTTGGCGTGGCGAGCGCGTTGCAGGCCCCGACGCTGAGTCTGTTTCTGAGCCGGGAAGTGGACGTGCGACCGTTTTGGGTCGGGCTGTTTTATACCGTTAACGCCCTGGCCGGGATCGTGGTAAGCCTGTGGCTGGCAAAGCGATCCGATACCCAGGGTGACCGGCGCAAACTGATACTGTTCTGTTGCGTGATGGCCATCGGCAACTGCGTACTGTTTGCTTTTTCCCGCCATTACCTGACGCTGATTACCGCAGGCGTGCTGCTTTCGGCGCTGGCGAATACCACTATGCCGCAACTGTTTGCCCTTGCACGGGAATATGCCGACAGCTCTGCCCGTGAAGCGGTGATGTTCAGCTCGGTGATGCGTGCGCAGCTGTCGCTGGCCTGGGTTATTGGGCCGCCGCTGGCGTTTCTGCTGGCGCTCAATTACGGCTTTACCGCCATGTTTCTGTTCGCCGCGGCGATCTTTGTGCTGAGTTTTGCCGCCATTGCGCTGGCGCTGCCGTCCATGCCACGGGAAACCGCAAAGACGGATGTCGCGTTAACGCAGGTAAGCGGGTGGCAGGATAAAAACGTGCGCCTGCTGTTTATCGCCTCGGTGTTAATGTGGACCTGCAACACCATGTATTTCATCGATATGCCGCTGTGGATCAGTAGCGAACTGGGGCTGCCGGATAAGCTGGCAGGCGTGCTGATGGGGACTGCCGCCGGTCTGGAAATTCCGGTGATGCTGCTGGCGGGCTATTACGTGAAGCGTATTGGTAAACGGCGGATCATGCTGCTGGCAGTGGTTTCCGCCGTGCTGTTTTATATCGGTCTGCTGTGTTTTCAGAGCACGCAGGCGCTGCTGATATTGCAGATCTTTAATGCGGTGTTTATCGGGATCATCGCGGCGATCGGCATGATCTGGTTCCAGGATCTGATGCCGGGACGCGCCGGATCGGCGACCACGCTGTTCACTAACAGTATCTCTACCGGGGTGATCCTGGCGGGTGTTATTCAGGGCGCGCTGGTGGAAAGTTTCGGACATTACGCCGTGTACTGGGCGGTGGCGGGGATGGGCGTATTTACCCTGCTGATAACTTCGCGGGTGAAAGACGTTTAAAAAAGCCGGGCATTGCGCCCGGCTTTTTTGTTAACCCATAAACGCGGGCAGGCGTTGTTCGTAGGCGGCAATGGCGTCGTCGTGCTGCAGCGTCAGGCCTATGCTGTCCAGACCATTCATCATGCAGTGGCGACGGAAGGCATCCAGCGTAAAGGCGTAGCGCTTATCGCCCGCTTTCACTTCCATGGCTTCCAGATCCACCTCAAAACGAATACCCGGGTTTGCCTGCACCAGCGCAAACAGTTCGTCGACCTCTTCATCACTCAGCTTCACCGGCAGCAACTGGTTATTGAAGCTGTTGCCATAGAAAATATCTGCGAAGCTCGGGGCAATGACCACTTTGAAGCCGTAATCGGTCAGCGCCCAGGGGGCGTGTTCGCGGGAAGAGCCGCAACCGAAGTTTTCACGCGCCAGCAAAATCGACGCGCCCTGATACTGCGGGAAGTTCAGTACAAAATCCGGGTTCGGCACTTCGCCTTTGTCATCGAGAAAGCGCCAGTCGTTAAACAGGTGCGCGCCAAAGCCGGTACGGGTGACCTTCTGCAGAAACTGCTTGGGGATAATCGCATCGGTATCGACGTTGGCCGCATCCAGTGGAACCACCAGGCCGGTATGTTGAATAAATTTTTCTGCCATGGTGAGGCTCCTTATTTCAGTGTGCGGATATCGGCGAAATGACCGGTCACCGCCGCCGCCGCTGCCATTGCCGGGCTGACCAGGTGGGTGCGTCCGCCACGGCCCTGACGGCCTTCAAAGTTACGGTTGCTGGTGGAGGCGCAGCGCTCGCCCGGGTTCAGCCTATCGTTATTCATTGCCAGGCACATGGAGCAGCCCGGTAAGCGCCATTCAAATCCGGCTTCGATAAAGATTTTATCCAGACCTTCGGCTTCCGCCTGGGCTTTCACCGGGCCGGAACCCGGAACCACCAGTGCCTGAACCCCCGGCGCAACTTTACGGCCTTTGGCGATTTCTGCCGCCGCGCGCAAATCTTCAATACGCGAGTTGGTACAGGAACCGATAAACACCTTGTCGATAGCCACTTCAGTCAATGGAACACCAGGCTGGAGGCCCATATAAGCCAGCGCTTTTTCCGCCGAGGCGCGCTCCACCGGGTCGACGAAGGAAGCCGGTTCCGGTACGCGGTCAGTCACGGAGATAACCTGGCCTGGATTGGTGCCCCAGGTCACCTGCGGAGCAATGTCAGCCGCATCCAGCGTCACCACCGTGTCGAATACCGCATCGGGATCGGTTTTGAAGGTTTTCCAGTATTCCACCGCGTCGTCAAAATCTTTACCTTTCGGCGCGTGCAGACGGCCTTTCACGTAGTTGAATGTGGTTTCATCCGGCGCGACCAGGCCCGCTTTAGCGCCCATCTCAATCGCCATGTTGCACAGGGTCATACGGCCTTCCATACTCAGGGCCGCAATCGCGTCGCCGCAGAACTCCACCACATGGCCGGTGCCGCCTGCGCTACCGGTTTTGCCGATAATCGCCAGCACAATGTCTTTAGCGGTGATACCCGGTGCGGCGGTGCCTTTCACTTCAATCTTCATCGTTTTGGCGCGCCCCTGTTTCAGGGTCTGGGTAGCCAGTACGTGCTCTACTTCTGAGGTGCCGATGCCGAAAGCCAGCGCACCGAACGCGCCATGAGTTGCGGTATGGGAATCGCCGCAGACGATGGTCATGCCGGGCAGGGTGATGCCTTGTTCCGGGCCCATCACATGCACGATACCCTGATAAGGGTGATTCAGGTCATATAGTTCGACGCCGAATTCATTACAGTTCTTTATCAGCTCCTGCATCTGAATACGCGCCATTTCACCGGATGCGTTGATGTCTTTGGTTTGCGTCGAGACGTTATGATCCATGGTGGCGAAGGTTTTACGCGGCTGGCGCACCGGGCGGCCATGGGCGCGTAAACCGTCGAACGCCTGCGGGGAGGTCACTTCATGCACCAGGTGACGGTCGATATACAGCAGCGGCGTTTCGTCCTTCGCTTCATAAACCACATGGGCGTCAAATAATTTTTGGTACAGCGTGCTGGCCATGATTACACCCCTTCGGCAACATAGCGGGCGATGATATCGCCCATTTCATCAGTACTGGTTGCCTTGTCGCCGCGCGCCAGATCGCTGGTGCGAACGCCGGCTTCCAGGGCGTGGTTAATGGCATGTTCAATGGCATCGGCCGCATCGGCGGCATCAAGGCTGTAGCGCAGCAGCAGCGCCAGTGACAGGATCTGGGCAATCGGGTTAGCGATATTTTTCCCGGCGATATCCGGCGCGGAGCCGCCCGCCGGTTCGTACAGACCGAAACCCTGCTCGTTCAGGCTGGCGGAAGGCAGCATGCCCATTGAACCGGTGATCATCGCGCATTCATCCGACAGAATGTCGCCGAACAGGTTAGAGCACAGCAGCACGTCGAACTGCGAGGGATCTTTAATCAACTGCATGGTGGCGTTATCGATGTACATATGTGACAGCGAGACGTCCGGGTAATCGTTGGCAATTTCGTTGACGATTTCGCGCCACAGCAAGGAGGTCTGCAACACGTTGGCTTTATCAATCGACGTCACTTTTTTACCGCGCTTACGGGCGGATTCAAACGCGATACGCGCGATGCGTTCAATCTCGAAACGGTGGTACACCTCGGTATCAAAGGCTTTTTCGTGCATGCCCTGACCTTCGCGGCCTTTTGGCTGGCCGAAATAGATGCCGCCAGTCAGTTCGCGCACGCACAGGATGTCGAAGCCGTTAGCGGCAATGTCAGCGCGCAGCGGGCAAAACGCTTCCAGCCCCTGGTACAGTTTTGCCGGGCGCAGGTTACTGAACAATTTGAAGTGCTTACGCAGCGGCAGCAGCGCCCCGCGTTCCGGCTGCTGCGCGGGCGGCAGGTGCTCCCACTTCGGACCGCCTACGGAGCCGAATAAAATCGCATCGGCCTGTTCGCAACCTTCAACCGTGGCCTGTGGCAACGGGTTGCCATGACGGTCGATGGCAATGCCGCCGACGTCATAGTGGCTGGTAGTAATACGCATATCGAAACGGTTACGCACGGCGTCCAGTACTTTCAGGGCTTGCGCCATCACTTCCGGGCCAATGCCGTCACCCGGCAAAACAGCAATATGATAATTTTTCGACATCACACGGTTTCCTGATTTTGTTCTTTATTATGAGCTTTGCGTTGCAGTTCTTTTTCAACTTCGGCGGCGCGCCAGATATTGTTCAGTACGTTGATCATCGCACGGGCCGAGGATTCAACGATGTCGGTGGTCAGGCCCACGCCGTGGAAGTGGCGGCCGTTATAATTGACCACGATGTCCACCTGGCCCAGCGCGTTCTTGCCGTGGCCTTTGGCGCCTAACTGGTATTTCACCAGTTCAATATCGTAGTCGGTGATACGGTTGATGGCCTGATAGACTGCATCGACCGGACCGTTGCCGTTGGCGGCTTCCGCTTTTACTTCATCGCCGCAAATCAGCTTCACCGACGCGGTGGCCATGGCATTGGAGCCTGACTGCACGCTGAAGTAGTCCAGACGGTAATGCTCCGGCTCTTCCTGCTGTTTGTTGATGAAAGCCAGCGCTTCCAAATCGTAATCAAACACCTGGCCTTTTTTGTCCGCCAGTTTCAGGAACGCATCGTACAGATTGTCCAGATTGTAATCGTCTTCGTGATACCCCATCTCCTCCATACGGTGCTTCACTGCGGCACGGCCGGAACGGGACGTCAGGTTCAATTGAATTTGGTTCAGGCCGATCGACTCCGGGGTCATGATCTCGTAGTTTTCACGGTTCTTCAGCACGCCATCCTGGTGAATGCCTGAGGAGTGAGCGAATGCCCCGGAACCGACAACCGCTTTGTTCGCCGGGATGGGCATGTTGCAAATCTGGCTAACGGTTTGGCTGGTGCGCCAGATTTCCTGGTGGTTGATGTCGGTATGAACGTTCATCAGGTTCTGGCGCAGTTTAATCGCCATAATGACTTCTTCCAGCGCGCAGTTCCCGGCGCGTTCGCCAATACCGTTCAGCGTGCCTTCGACCTGACGCGCGCCCGCATTAACGGCGGCCAGCGCATTTCCCACCGCCATGCCTAAATCGTCATGGGTATGGACGGAAATAATCGCCTTGTCGATATTCGGTACGCGCTCATACAGGCCGGTAATAATGTTGCTGAATTCAAAGGGCAGGGTGTAGCCCACGGTATCCGGGATGTTGATGGTTTTCGCACCGGCGTTAATGGCGGCTTCCACCACGCGGGCCAAATCTTCAATGGGCGTACGGCCCGCGTCCTCACAGGAGAACTCCACATCGTCGGTGTAATTACGGGCGCGTTTCACCATATAGACGGCACGCTCAATGACTTCATCCAGCGTGCTGCGCAGTTTGGTGGCGATGTGCATCGGCGAGGTGGCAATAAAGGTGTGAATACGGAACGCCTCGGCGACTTTCAGGGATTCGGCAGCCACATCGATGTCTTTTTCGACACAGCGCGCCAGGGCGCACACACGGCTGTTTTTAACCTGACGGGCGATGGTTTGAACGGATTCAAAATCACCTGGCGAGGAAACGGGAAAGCCAACTTCCATTACATCAATACCCATACGTTCCAGGGCCAGTGCGATTTGCAGCTTCTCTTTCACGCTCAGGCTCGCCTGCAGCGCTTGTTCACCATCACGTAATGTCGTATCGAAAATAATGACTTGCTGGCTCATGAATACGGTCCTTATTTCAGTTTTCTGCGCCTGCGACGAGCATAAAAAAACCCGCGCAGTGCGCGGGTTTCGTTTTCTCTTGTGACTTGATTCAACTTAACGCTGAATGCCGCCCAACAGTCTACCGCGCAGAGATGCGTTGAGTAGTAGTAGACCGAGTAGGCGAACAGTGCGAATCATTAATCAAGCCTCAGAAATCGTTAAGATGCTTTTAGTGGTACTTGATTGAAGAAAGAGTGTCAACTTTTCTTTCAAGGATTAACCTGAACAGAGCAGGCGGAAGATGGCGATGATATTTAGCGTAATATCCTGTAAAAACCGCAAACAAAGAAATTATTGTTTTGTGTCGGCGCGGGGTCTCGTTCGCGTCGGTTTGGTCGGTAAACCCATTGCGTCGTTACAACTCAAAATACATTGACAAAAAAAATGCTCGTTTATCAAGCATTAAATTAAACAATAAAATTTGCCAACAAAATGAGAGAAAGAAACCAGGATTTTAAGAATCTATAAATTGCCTATAGATGGAATATTTTAATATTCCTAAAATCTTAATTCACTTGGTGAATTATTGAGAATTTTCTTGGTTTATGGTTTGATTATCGTCAGTTGCAATAAATCCCAGGCAGTTAACGTTGAGCTCGGTATTGCGGCATTGATTATTTTAAATAAGCCCGATGCCGATTCACGAAAAGCCTCCCGTCATTTCCCTGATTTTACACTATGGATCAAATCAATAATGTTGTCAGGGCGCGACGATAATTAGTAATGGAGTAGATTATGTCAGATAATCATATTGAACAGTCACCTCTTAATGAGGGTCTTAAGCCGCAGTTGCGTTCAGTAGACCTGAATTTGTTGACTGTTTTTGATGCTGTCATGCAGGAGCAAAATATCACCCGCGCCGCCCATCTTTTGGGGATGTCTCAACCCGCAGTCAGCAATGCGGTTTCCAGACTCAAACTGATGTTTAATGACGAACTTTTCGTGCGCTATGGGCGGGGCATCCAACCGACCATGCGGGCATGCCAGCTCTTCGGTTCCGTACGCCAGGCGCTGCAACTGGTACAAAATGAATTGCCAGGATCCGGCTTCGAACCATTAAGCAGCGAACGTTTATTTAATCTTTGCGTGTGTAGCCCGTTAGATAATCTTTTAACATCGATTATTTATAATAGTGTCACCAATATTGCGCCCAATATTCATTTGGCGTTTAAATCTTCTCTGAACCAAAATATTGAGCATCAGTTACGCTATCAGGAAACAGAGTTCGTCATTAGTTATGATCTTTTCCGCCGTCCGGAATTTTCTTGTATCCCTTTATTTGATGACGAAATGGTTTTAGTGTGCAGTAAAACCCATCCCCGCAAGAAAAACTTAATCAGCGAAGCGGGCGTTTATCAGGAACAACATGCCGTGGTGGCGCTGGACCGTTTTGGTTCATTCAGCGCGCCCTGGTATGACACCCCTGAAAAACAGGCGACCATTGCTTATCAGGGCATGGCGATGACCAGTGTGTTAAATGTCGTGTCGCAAACCAATCTTATTGCTATTGCGCCGCGTTGGCTGGCAGATGAGTTTGTTTCCACCCTGAGCCTTGATGTCCTGACGTTGCCGCTGGAGAACAACCGCCGCACCTGCTATTTGTCGTGGCACGAAGCGGCAGGACGCGATAAAGGACATCAATGGATGGAAGAATTGCTTATCAGAATTTGTAAGAAATAAGCAAAGAAATAAAACCGGATGGGCAACCATTCGGTTTCGCTTTTATTGGTCTGTTTACTGGCATTTTATTCTTTTCTGCGACTGTTATCCCACCGATGACTATCCATCGCCGTTTTCCTTGATCTCTCACTGTAATACCCGACACTTATAAAATATCCCGCCACGGCAACCGCTTCTCCCAGAGCTTTCTCACAATTCGGCGCGATTCACTGGACTGGCGAGAAAATGAACGCCTCAGACGCGGCGCTGGTGGTCAATTGCCTGCCCGATCCTGAGCGGTTATGTTAGGAACAATAAAAACACCTCATCGCAACGGCGAGAATATGACTTCCGTCGTTGAAGTAAAACAAAAGCCTGGAGGCAAATGATGGAGATGTTGTCTGGAGCCGAGATGGTGGTTCAGTCGCTGATCGACCAGGGCGTGAAACAGGTATTCGGCTACCCTGGCGGGGCTGTGCTGGATATCTATGACGCGCTTCATACGATCGGCGGAATCGACCACATACTGGTGCGTCATGAACAAGCTGCCGTGCACATGGCAGATGGCCTGGCCCGAGCGACTGGCGAGGTTGGCGTTGTGCTGGTGACCTCGGGCCCCGGAGCGACCAATGCCATCACCGGTATTGCTACCGCTTATATGGATTCTATTCCTTTAGTCGTGCTATCAGGCCAGGTGGCGACATCGCTGATTGGCTACGATTCTTTCCAGGAATGCGACATGGTGGGCATTTCCCGCCCGGTGGTAAAGCATAGCTTCCTGGTTAAGCAAACAGAAGATATCCCGACGGTGCTGAAGAAAGCCTTCTGGCTCGCAGCCAGCGGGCGTCCTGGCCCGGTAGTCGTGGATTTGCCGAAAGATATTCTCAACCCCGCGAAAAAGATGCCTTATGTCTGGCCGGAGTCGGTCAGCATGCGCTCTTATAATCCCACTACGCAGGGGCATAAAGGCCAAATCAAACGTGCGCTTCAGACATTGTTGGCGGCAAAAAAACCGGTTCTTTATGTCGGGGGCGGCGCGATTAACGCCGACTGTAGCGACACGTTGCGGCAGTTGGTTGAGAAGCTCAATCTGCCGGTGACGTCTTCATTAATGGGGCTTGGCGCTTTCCCTGGTACGCATCGCCAGGCTTTAGGCATGTTGGGGATGCATGGGACTTATGAAGCCAACATGACCATGCACCACTCTGATGTGATTTTTGCCGTGGGCGTGCGCTTTGACGATCGCACCACCAATAACCTGGCAAAATATTGCCCCAATGCCACGGTGCTTCATATCGATATCGATCCGGCCTCTATTTCTAAAACTGTGTCAGCGGATATTCCGATTGTGGGGGATGCAGGGCTGGTGCTTCAGCAAATGCTTGAACTGCTGGAGCAAGAAGAAAGCATGCAATCGCTGGATGATATCCGCGACTGGTGGCAACAAATTGAGGGATGGCGCGCCCGCAAATGCCTGAGCTACAACACTACCAGCGAAAGCATTAAGCCGCAGGCGGTAATTGAGACTATCCACCGTTTAACCCATGGCGACGCTTACGTGACGTCCGATGTTGGGCAACACCAGATGTTCGCGGCGCTCTATTATGCGTTTGATAAACCGCGCCGTTGGATTAATTCCGGCGGCCTCGGCACCATGGGATTCGGTTTGCCTGCCGCGCTGGGCGTGAAGCTCGCGCTGCCTGATGAAATGGTCATTTGCGTGACGGGCGACGGCAGTATCCAGATGAACATTCAGGAGCTTTCAACCGCGTTGCAATATGACCTGCCGGTTCTGGTCCTGAATCTTAACAACCGCTATCTGGGGATGGTGAAACAGTGGCAGGACATGATCTATTCCGGACGCCACTCGCAATCGTATATGGAATCGCTGCCTGATTTCGCCCGGCTGGCGCAGGCGTATGGCCATATCGGCATCACTATTACGCGTCCTGACGAGCTGGAAGGCAAATTAAGCGAAGCCCTGGAACAGGTGCGTAACAACCGCCTCGTTTTTGTAGATGTCATGGTGGATGGCACCGAACACGTTTATCCGATGCATATTCGTGGCGGTGGGATGGATGAAATGTGGTTAAGCAAAACGGAGAGGACCTAACATGCGCCGGATACTGTCTGTATTACTGGAAAATGAATCGGGCGCGTTATCCCGCGTAATCGGATTGTTTTCCCAGCGCGGATATAACATTGAAAGCCTCACCGTTGCGCCAACGGAAGATCCCACGCTGTCACGCATGACGATTCAGACCGTCGGGGATGCAAAGGTTCTGGAGCAAATTGAAAAGCAACTTCATAAGCTGGTGGATGTGCTGCGCGTTAATGAGCTGGGGCAGGGCGCACACGTCGAACGCGAAATCATGTTGGTGAAAATCCAGGCCAGCGGCTACGGGCGCGAAGAAGTTAAACGGAACACGGAAATTTTCCGCGGTTCTATTATTGATGTTACGCCGTCGGTGTATACCGTTCAGCTTGCCGGGACCAGTGATAAGCTCGATGCCTTTCTCGCCACCATCCGCGATGTGGCGAAAATTGTTGAAGTGGCGCGTTCAGGTGTTGTCGGTCTGTCGCGTGGTGATAAGATTATGCGGTAATCACTACGGTCAACGTAGAAACGAGCCCGGCATGACTCGCCGGGCTTTTTTTTGCCTGTACGCCAGCAAGAGCACGCAAAAGCGGTTGCTCAGGTGATTATTCTGCGTTTAGATGTTATGGATTTTGCTATAACCCTAATAAGGCTATGGTGTATGTCATTCACTAAGGGGCAATTGTGAAACTGGACGAAATCGCGCGACTGGCAGGGGTATCGCGCACAACGGCGAGCTACGTCATTAATGGAAAAGCCCGACAGTATCGCGTAAGCGATAAAACCGTCGAAAAAGTGATGGCGGTCGTGCGTGAGCATAACTACCACCCAAACGCGGTGGCAGCCGGCTTACGCGCCGGAAGAACGCGCTCGATTGGTTTGGTGATTCCGGATCTGGAAAATACCAGCTATACCCGCATTGCTAATTATCTTGAACGCCAGGCACGTCAGCGTGGCTATCAGCTTTTGATCGCGTGTTCTGAAGATCAGCCTGACAATGAAATGCGTTGCATTGAACATCTTTTGCAGCGCCAGGTTGATGCCATTATCGTGTCCACCTCTTTGCCGCCCGAGCATCCGTTCTACCAGCGCTGGGCCAACAATTCGTTTCCTATCGTCGCGCTCGATCGTGCCCTCGATCGCGAACATTTCACCAGCGTCGTCGGTGCCGATCAGGATGATGCAGAAATGCTGGCGGGCGAATTACGAAAATTCCCGGCGGAAACCGTGCTTTATATGGGCGCGTTGCCGGAACTGTCAGTCAGCTTTTTGCGTGAGCAAGGGTTCCGCACTGCCTGGAAAGACGACCCGCGCGAAGTGCACTACCTCTACGCGAACAGCTATGAAAGAGAAGCCGCCGGGCAGCTTTTCGAAAAATGGCTGGAAACGCACCCAATGCCGCAGGCGCTGTTTACCACGTCATTTGCCTTATTGCAGGGCGTCATGGATGTCACATTGCGGCGCGAGGGGCGTTTACCGTCTAACCTTGCCATCGCGACGTTTGGCGATAACGAACTGCTCGATTTCCTGCAATGCCCGGTACTGGCCGTGGCGCAGCGCCACCGCGACGTAGCGGAGCGCGTTCTTGAACTGGTCCTCGCCAGCCTCGACGAACCGCGTAAGCCGAAACCCGGCTTGACCCGCATCCGGCGCAATTTGTATAAGCGCGGCAGTCTGAGCCGTCGTTAATATCTCTGATAAAGGCAGCGAAGGCTGCCTTTTTTAATATTCGGAATATTCCGTACACGGAGTAAGTATTTCCTACAATGTGAAATTCTGGCTTCACATGAAAGTTTAATTTCTCTGCAGCAGTAACTTTATATTTCTTATGAATTATTTTGTAACATGTCATCACCCTGAACATGCTGAAGAATATTGTTATTTCTCCCTTTATTCATAAAGCAAACCTTTACTTTACTGCCAGGACGCGCTGTTCAGCCCGCATGATTTGCCTTAAAATGCCGCTCGCGTCGCAAACTCGGCACTTTGTATTTTTTTTATACATAAATAGTCGATTTTACCCCGTTACGTTTATTCGCCTTTTTTCTTACAAATATTCATAACGTTAATTTTGCCTCGCTTTATACGCAGCATTTTTATTTACCTTTTCCTCTCCTCAGGAACGGATAATTTGTTTATTCCAGCGCTGGTGCTGGCTTGACAAGCTTTTCCTCCGCTCCGTAAACTCCCTGATGTGGGAATTTGTGGGATATTGTGGTGGAAAGGGTTTTTTCAGGGTGAGGCTGGCATGTTCCGTGGCGCTTCGTTAGTAAACCTCGACAGTAAAGGACGGTTATCCGTACCTACCCGCTACAGGGAACAACTGATCGAGACCGCTGCTGGTCAGATGGTTTGCACCATTGACATCCATCACCCCTGCCTGCTGCTTTATACACTCCCTGAATGGGAAATTATTGAACAAAAGCTATCGCGTCTGTCGAGCATGAATCCTAATGAGCGTCGCGTGCAGCGGCTGCTGTTAGGGCATGCCAGTGAATGTCAGATGGACAGTGCCGGTCGCCTGCTGTTAACCCCTGTGTTAAGGCAGCATGCCGGACTTACCAAACAAGTGATGCTGGTCGGGCAGTTCAACAAATTTGAGCTGTGGGACGAAACGACCTGGTATCAACGGGTCAAGGAAGACATAGACGCAGAGCAGTCCTCTTCGGAAATGATGTCCGAGAGATTGCAGGATTTGTCCTTATAAAAAATGATGGAAAATTATAAACATAAAACGGTGCTGCTCGATGAGGCCGTTAATGGCCTGAATATTCGTCCTGATGGCATCTACATCGATGGCACTTTTGGTCGTGGTGGTCACTCACGCTTAATTTTGTCTCAACTTGGGCCTCAGGGCCGGTTGATCGCCATTGATCGCGATCCTCAGGCTATTGAAGCCGCAAACGCGATTGACGATCCGCGTTTTTCTATCGTGCATGGCCCGTTTTCTGCCCTGGCAGACTACGTCAGCGATCGCGATCTTCTGGGAAAGATCGACGGGATTCTTCTTGATCTTGGCGTCTCTTCACCGCAGCTTGACGACGCTGAGCGCGGTTTCTCTTTTATGCGCGACGGGCCACTGGATATGCGAATGGACCCAACTCGCGGACAATCCGCCGCTGAGTGGCTGCTTACTGCGGAAGAAAGCGATATTACCTGGGTACTGAAAACGTATGGTGAAGAGCGGTTTGCTAAACGCATCGCGCGCGCCATCGTTGAACGCAACCGCGAACAACCCATGACCCGCACCAAAGAATTAGCGGAAGTGGTTGCCGCAGCGACCCCGGTTAAAGACAAATTTAAACACCCGGCGACCCGCACTTTCCAGGCGGTACGCATTTGGGTGAACAGTGAACTCGATGAGATCGAGCTGGCGCTAAAAGGCTCGCTGGACGCACTGGCCCCGGGAGGACGACTTTCTGTGATCAGTTTCCATTCGCTGGAGGATCGGCTGGTTAAACGCTTTATGCGCGAGCAAAGCCGTGGTCCTCAGGTTCCGGCCGGGCTCCCGATGACAGAAGCGCAACTCAATAAACTGGGCGGTCGCCATTTACGAGCATTAGGCAAGTTGATGCCGGGCGAAGAAGAAGTGGCAGAAAACCCACGTGCCCGTAGTTCAGTGCTGCGAATTGCAGAAAGGACGAACGCATGATCGGCAGAGTGACGGAAGCCCTAAGCAAAGTTACCGGAACGCTGGGAAGCAACGAGCGCCATGCATTGCCTGGCGTGATCGGCGGCGATCTGTTGCGACATGGGAAGCTGCCACTCTGCCTGTTCATTATTATCATCGTCACTGCGATTTCCGTGGTGACCACCGCGCATCACACCCGTTTGTTGACGGCGCAACGTGAGCAACTGGTGCTGGAGCGTGATGCGCTGGATATCGAATGGCGCAACCTGATACTTGAAGAGAATGCACTCGGCGACCACAGCCGGGTTGAACGGATCGCGACTGAAAAGCTGCAGATGCAGCATGTCGATCCATCCCAGGAAAATATCGTGGTTCAGAAATAAGGATTTAGAGCAGGCATGAGAGCAGCGGCAAAAACGCTTAAACCGAAACGCCAGGAAGAACAGGCCAACTTTATCAGTTGGCGTTTTGCGTTGCTCTGCGGGTGTATTTTCCTGGCGCTGGCTTTATTGCTGGCGCGTGTGGCGTATCTACAGATTATTGCTCCCGATATGCTGGTTCGTCAGGGCGACATGCGCTCACTACGCGTTCAGGAAGTGGCGACGTCGCGCGGCCTGATTACCGACCGTTCAGGCCGCCCGTTAGCGGTCAGCGTCCCGGTCCGGGCGGTGTGGGCCGATCCCAAGGAACTCCATGACGCGGGAGGCATCACCCTTGATAACCGCTGGAAAGCGCTGTCCGATGCGTTGAAACTGCCGCTGGACCAGCTCTCCTCGCGCGTTAACGCTAACCCGAAGGGGCGCTTCATCTACCTTGCCCGTCAGGTCAATCCTGATATCGGCGATTACATCAAAAAACTCAAATTACCCGGGATTCATCTGCGCGATGAATCTCGTCGTTATTACCCTTCCGGCGAAGTAACCGCTCACCTGATTGGCTTCACCAACGTCGACAGCCAGGGCATTGAAGGCGTAGAGAAAAGCTTTGATAAATGGCTCACCGGTCAACCCGGCGAGCGAATCGTGCGTAAAGACCGTTATGGCCGGGTTATTGAAGACATCTCGTCCACTGACAGCCAGGCGGCGCACAATCTGGCGCTGAGTATTGATGAGCGCCTCCAGGCGCTGGTTTATCGCGAACTGAACAACGCGGTGGCGTTCAACAAAGCCGAATCCGGTAGTGCCGTGCTGGTGGACGTGAACACGGGCGAAGTGCTGGCGATGGCCAACAGTCCCTCTTACAACCCGAACAATATTTCGGGCACGCCGAAAGACATTATGCGTAACCGCACCATTACAGACGTCTTCGAACCCGGTTCGACGGTCAAACCGATGGTGGTGATGACGGCGCTGCAACGCGGCGTGGTAAACGAAAATACCGTACTGAATACTGTCCCGTATCGCATCAATGGTCATGAGATCAAAGACGTGGCGCGTTACAGCGAGTTAACCCTGACCGGGGTGTTACAGAAGTCGAGTAACGTCGGTGTTTCAAAGCTGGCGTTAGCGATGCCGTCCTCAGCGTTGGTAGATACTTACTCACGTTTTGGACTGGGTAAAGCGACCAATTTGGGGTTGGTCGGAGAACGCAGTGGCTTATATCCTCAAAAACAACGGTGGTCTGACATAGAGAGGGCCACCTTCTCTTTCGGCTACGGGCTAATGGTAACGCCGTTACAGTTAGCGCGAGTCTACGCAACCATCGGCAGCTATGGGATTTATCGTCCCCTGTCGATAACCAAAGTCGACCCGCCGGTACCCGGCGAGCGTATTTTCAATGAATCCGTAGTACGTACCGTCGTGCATATGATGGAAAGCGTGGCGCTGCCAGGCGGCGGCGGCGTGAAGGCGGCAATCAAAGGTTACCGCATCGCCATCAAGACCGGTACGGCGAAAAAAGTAGGCCCCGATGGGCGCTACATCAATAAATATATTGCTTACACCGCGGGCGTCGCTCCGGCGAGCCATCCGCGCTTTGCGCTGGTGGTGGTCATTAACGACCCGCAGGCAGGTAAATATTACGGTGGTGCCGTTTCTGCACCGGTGTTCGGAGCCATAATGGGCGGCGTATTACGCACCATGAATATCGAACCAGATGCCCTGGCTACGGGCGAAAAGAGTGAATTTGTAATTAATCAAGCAGAGGGAACAGGTGGCAGATCGTAATTTGCGCGACCTTCTTGCGCCGTGGGTAACGGGTTTACCTGCGCGCGCGCTACGTGAGATGACGCTCGACAGCCGTTTGGCTGCCGCAGGCGATCTCTTTGTGGCAGTGGTCGGTCATCAGGCGGACGGGCGTCGATTTATCCCGCAGGCGATAGCGCAAGGTGTAGCTGCCATTGTGGCGGAAGCGAAAGGCGAAGCCACTGACGGTGAAGTCCGTGAAATTCACGGCGTTCCGGTTATCTTTCTCGAACAGTTAAACGAACGGCTTTCCGCGTTGGCGGGCCGTTTTTACCATGAGCCGAGTCAACGGCTCCGCCTGGTGGGCGTAACAGGCACCAACGGGAAAACTACCACCACGCAATTACTGGCGCAATGGACTCAGCTGTTAGGCGAAACCAGCGCGGTAATGGGCACCGTGGGTAACGGTTTACTGGGCAAAGTCAGTCCGACCGAAAATACCACCGGTTCCGCCGTGGATGTTCAACAGGTGTTGGGCGGATTGGCCGATCAGGGCGCAACTTTTGCCGCGATGGAAGTCTCTTCTCACGGTCTGGTGCAGCACCGTGTTGCGGCGCTGACCTTTGCCGCCAGTGCGTTCACCAACCTGAGCCGCGACCATCTGGACTACCATGGCGACATGGAGAGCTATGAAGCCGCTAAATGGCAACTCTTTTCCTCTCATCACTATGGTCAGGCGATCATTAACGCCGATGACGAGGTAGGCCGTCGTTGGCTGACCCAGTTGCCCGATGCCGTTGCGGTTTCGATGGAAGACCACATCAATCCCGCCTGTCATGGCCGCTGGCTGAAGGCCAGTGACGTGAATTATCACGATAGCGGGGCGACTATCCGTTTTGAATCCTCATGGGGCACTGGCGAAATTGAGAGCCGCCTGATGGGGGCATTTAATGTCAGTAATCTGCTGTTGGCGCTGGCAACGTTACTGGCGCTGGATTATCCGCTGCCGGCATTGCTGGAAACAGCTCCGCGTTTACAACCGGTGTGTGGCCGCATGGAAGTGTTCAGTGCGCCGAACAAACCGACCGTGGTCGTGGATTACGCCCATACGCCTGACGCGCTGGAAAAAGCGCTGGAAGCCGCGCGACTACATTGCGCGGGCAAGCTGTGGTGCGTGTTCGGTTGTGGTGGAGACCGCGATAAAGGCAAACGTCCGCTGATGGGCGCCATTGCCGAGCAGTTCGCCGATGTGGTGGTCGTTACCGACGACAACCCGCGTACCGAAGATCCGAAAGCGATTATCACCGACATTCTGGCAGGAATGATGGACGCTGGTCGCGCTCGCGCCGTTGAAGGCCGGGCCGAAGCGGTAACCAATGCGATCATGCAGGCTAAAGAAAATGACGTCGTTCTGATTGCCGGTAAAGGGCATGAGGATTACCAAATCGTTGGTGCGCGCCGTCTGGACTATTCAGACCGTGTGACCGCCGCTCGTTTACTGGGAGTTGTCGCATGATCCCGGTTTCTTTAAAACAGCTCGCCACGGTGTTAGGTGGCGAATTACGTGGCGATGACCGCTCCATCGAGGCCGTGACCACTGATACCCGCAAATTAACGCCGGGATGTCTGTTTGTGGCGCTGAAAGGCGAGCGTTTTGATGCGCACGATTTTGTGCAAACCGCTCAGCAAGGCGGGGCAGGGGCATTGCTGGTCAGCCGACCGGTGGATGTGGCGTTGCCGCAGATTATCGTCGCCGACACGCGTCATGCGTTTGGCGAACTCGGGGCGTGGGTGCGCTCACAGGTACCGACGCGTGTTGTGGCGTTAACCGGTTCTTCGGGTAAAACCTCTGTTAAAGAGATGACCGCATCCATCCTAAGTGAATGCGGCAATACACTTTTTACCGCCGGTAATCTAAATAATGACATCGGCGTGCCGATGACATTGCTTCGCCTGACGCCAGAGCACCAGTACGCAGTGATTGAACTGGGCGCTAATCATCAGGGCGAAATCGCCTGGACTGTGGCGCTGACCCGGCCGGAAGCGGCGCTGGTGAATAATCTCGCCGCCGCGCATCTGGAGGGGTTTGGGTCGCTGGCTGGTGTGGCGAAAGCGAAAGGCGAGATTTATTCCGGCCTTCCGCAGGACGGCATCGCGATCCTGAATGCCGACAATAACGACTGGCTCAACTGGCAGAGCGTGATTGGCGATCGCAAAGTGTGGCGCTTCTCACCGAACGCTGCCGGTAGCGATTTCAGCGCGACCAATGTGCATATTACCAGCCGCGGCACCGAGCTGACGATTGTCACGCCAACCGGAAATGTGGACGTGCTGCTGCCTCTGCCGGGGCGGCATAACATCGCAAACGCCCTCGCGGCGAGCGCGTTGGCGATGGCAGTCGGTGCAGGCCATAACGCGATCAAAGCCGGGCTTGCGAAACTGAAAGCCGTACCGGGCCGTCTGTTCCCGATCACACTGACAGAAAACCAACTGCTGCTGGATGACAGTTATAACGCGAACGTTGGCTCGATGACGGCGGCGGCGCAGGTACTGAGCGAAATGCCGGGCTACCGCGTCATGGTGGTGGGCGATATGGCGGAATTAGGCGCTGAGTCCGAGGCCTGCCATCGCGAAGTCGGCGAGGCGGCGAAAGCGGCGGGTGTCGATAAAGTATTAAGCGTTGGCAAAGCCAGCGAAATTTTGAGCCAGGCCAGCGGCGCAGGCGAACATTTTCAGGATAAAAAAGCCGTCATCGAACGTCTTAACGCGTTACGGGCGGAACATAAGATTATGACAATTTTAGTGAAGGGTTCACGCAGCTCCGCCATGGAAGAGGTGGTTCGCGCATTACAGGAGAACGCGACATGTTAGTTTGGCTGGCCGAGTATATGGTCAAATATTATTCCGGCTTCAACGTCTTTTCCTACCTGACGTTTCGCGCCATTGTCAGCCTGCTGACCGCCCTGTTTATCTCCTTATGGATGGGGCCGCGCATGATCGCGCATTTACAAAAGCTCTCCTTCGGCCAGGTCGTACGTAACGATGGTCCTGAGTCGCATTTCAGCAAACGCGGTACGCCGACCATGGGCGGGATTATGATCCTGACCTCTATCGTCATTTCCGTGCTGTTGTGGGCTTATCCGTCAAACCCTTACGTGTGGTGCGTTCTGTTTGTACTGGTGGGTTATGGCGCGGTGGGCTTTGTTGACGATTACCGCAAGGTGGTTCGTAAAGATACCAAAGGCCTGATTGCCCGCTGGAAGTACTTCTGGATGTCGGTGATTGCGCTGACAGTGGCGTTTGCTCTGTATATGGCAGGCAAAGACACGCCGGCAACAGAACTGGTGGTGCCGTTCTTTAAAGATGTCATGCCGCAACTGGGCATTTTCTATGTGATCCTGGCGTATTTCGTGATTGTCGGCACCGGTAACGCAGTCAACCTGACCGACGGTCTGGATGGCCTGGCGATTATGCCGACGGTGTTCGTCGCGGCAGGTTTCGCGCTGGTTGCCTGGGCGACCGGCAACATGAATTTCGCGAACTATTTGCATATTCCATATCTGCGTCATGCAGGCGAGTTAGTGATTGTCTGTACGGCCATCGTCGGCGCAGGGCTCGGTTTCCTGTGGTTCAACACCTATCCGGCGCAGGTCTTTATGGGTGACGTCGGTTCCCTGGCACTCGGCGGCGCACTGGGCATTATTGCAGTGCTACTGCGTCAGGAATTCCTGTTAGTGATCATGGGCGGCGTATTTGTTGTGGAAACCCTGTCGGTGATCCTTCAGGTGGGGTCGTTTAAGCTGCGCGGGCAACGTATTTTCCGCATGGCGCCGATCCATCACCACTATGAACTGAAAGGCTGGCCGGAACCGCGTGTCATTGTGCGCTTCTGGATTATTTCGCTGATGCTGGTGCTGATTGGCCTGGCGACGCTGAAGGTACGTTAATCATGGCAGATTATCAGGGTAAGAAAGTCGTCATCATCGGTCTCGGATTAACCGGACTCTCCTGCGTGGACTTTTTCCTGGCGCGCGGTGTGACGCCGCGTGTGATGGATACACGCCAGGCGCCGCCGGGCCTTGATAATCTTCCTGAGGCTGTCGAACGCCATCTGGGATCGTTGAATGACAACTGGTTGCTGGACGCAGACCTGATCATCGCCAGCCCCGGCATCGCGCTGGCGCATCCTTCACTGAGCGCGGCGGCGGATGCAGGGATTGAAATCATTGGCGATATCGAGCTGTTCTGTCGTGAAGCGCAAGCGCCCATCGTCGCCATCACCGGCTCAAACGGTAAAAGTACCGTAACGACGCTGGTGGGCGAAATGGCGAAAGCGGCGGGTGTCAGCGTTGGTGTGGGCGGTAATATCGGCCTGCCTGCGCTGATGCTGCTGGATCCTGAAAAAGAGCTCTATGTACTGGAGCTCTCCAGTTTCCAGCTGGAAACCACCTATAGCCTGCGCGCCAAAGCGGCGACCGTGCTCAACGTAACGGAAGATCATATGGATCGCTATCCGTTCGGGCTTCAGCAATATCGCGCCGCAAAACTCAAAATTTATGAAAACGCGCAGGTCTGTGTGGTAAACGCCGACGACGCGCTCACTATGCCGGTACGCGGTGCCGATGAGCGTTGCGTAAGCTTTGGGATTGATGTGGGTGATTACCACCTGAATCATCAACAGGGCGACACCTGGTTGCGGGTGAAGGGCGAGAAGATCCTCAATGCGAAAGAGATGAAAATCGTCGGGCGCCATAATTATACCAATGCCCTGGCGGCGCTGGCTCTGGCGGATGCCGTGGGTTTGCCACGCTCCAGTAGTCTGCAGGCGTTGACCACCTTTACTGGCCTGGCGCACCGCTTCCAGCTGGCTTACGACCATAACGGCGTGCGCTGGATTAATGATTCCAAAGCCACCAATGTCGGTAGCACGGAAGCAGCGCTTAACGGCCTGCATGTGGATGGCACGCTGCATTTGTTGCTGGGTGGGGACGGTAAATCCGCCGATTTTTCGCCGCTCAATCGCTACCTGCAGGGAAATAACATCCATCTGTACTGTTTTGGCCGCGACGGAGCGGAGCTGGCTGCGTTGCGTCCTGAAGTCGCTACCCGGACGAATACCATGGAAGAAGCGATGCGGATTATCGCCGGCAAGGTTCAGCCAGGAGATATGGTTCTTCTGTCACCTGCCTGCGCCAGCCTCGACCAGTTTAAAAACTTTGAACAGCGCGGCGATGTGTTTACCCGCCTTGCGAAGGAGCTAGGCTGATGCGGTTGTCTCTTCCTCGCCTGCGCCTGCCACGCGCGCCACGCCTTCCGGGATTCGGCATCCTGGCATGGCTGTTCGTGGCATTAAAAGGCTGGGTGATGGGGTCGCGGGATAAAGACGCCAACAGCATCGTGATGTATGACCGTACGCTGCTGTGGCTGACCTTCGGGCTGGCGGCGATCGGTTTTATTATGGTGACGTCGGCGTCGATGCCCGTGGGCCAACGCCTTGCGGAAGATCCGTTCCTGTTCGCCAAGCGCGACGCGATCTATATCCTGCTGGCGTTTATGCTGGCGATGGTGACGCTACGAATGCCGATGGAAGTCTGGCAGCGTTACAGCGCCGCATTATTAATCGCGTCTATTGTGATGCTGCTGATCGTACTGGTGGTGGGGAGCTCGGTTAACGGGGCCTCACGCTGGATTGCACTGGGGCCGTTGCGTATTCAGCCTGCCGAGTTTTCGAAACTGTCGTTGTTTTGCTATTTGTCGAACTATCTGGTCCGTAAGGTGGATGAAGTCCGAAACAACCTGCGGGGATTCTTAAAACCGATGGGCGTTATCCTGGTGATGGCGGTGCTGCTGCTCGCTCAGCCTGACCTCGGAACCGTTGTTGTGCTGTTTGTGACGACGTTGGCGATGCTGTTTTTAGCAGGCGCTAAACTCTGGCAATTCATCGCCATCATCGGCATGGGCATTTCAGCGGTCGTGCTGCTGATTCTGGCGGAACCTTATCGTATCCGGCGCGTTACTTCGTTCTGGAACCCCTGGGAAGATCCGTTCGGCAGCGGCTACCAGCTGACGCAATCGTTGATGGCGTTCGGGCGTGGAGAACTTTGGGGGCAGGGCTTAGGAAACTCGGTTCAGAAACTGGAGTATTTGCCGGAAGCGCACACTGACTTCATCTTCTCGATCATTGGCGAAGAGCTCGGCTATATCGGTGTAGTGCTGGCCCTTTTGATGGTATTCTTCGTCGCTTTTCGCGCCATGTCGATTGGGCGTCGCGCACTGGAAACCGACCAGCGTTTTTCAGGGTTTTTGGCCTGCTCCATCGGCATTTGGTTTAGCTTCCAGGCGCTGGTTAACGTCGGGGCGGCAGCGGGTATGTTGCCCACCAAAGGTTTGACCCTGCCGCTGATCAGTTACGGTGGTTCGAGCTTACTGATTATGTCGACCGCGATCATGCTGCTGTTACGGATTGATTATGAAACGCGTCTGGAAAAGGCGCAGGCGTTTACAAGGAGTGCCCGATGAGCGGCCAGACGAAACGGTTAATGGTGATGGCAGGCGGCACCGGGGGCCATGTTTTCCCGGGTTTGGCCGTTGCGCATCACTTAATGGCTCAGGGTTGGCAGGTACGTTGGCTGGGAACGGCTGACCGAATGGAAGCAGATTTAGTGCCGCGTCATGGCATTGATATTGATTTTATCCGAATCTCAGGCTTGCGCGGCAAGGGCATTAAAGCCCTGCTGTTAGCGCCGATGCGCATTTTTAATGCCTGGCGTCAGGCTCGCGCCATCATGAAACGCTATCAGCCGGATGTGGTGCTGGGCATGGGGGGATATGTTTCCGGGCCTGGCGGTCTGGCAGCCTGGTCGCTTGGCATTCCGGTTGTATTACACGAGCAAAACGGTATTGCCGGGTTGACCAATAAATGGCTGGCGAAAATCGCCCGTAAAGTGATGCAGGCGTTTCCCGGCGCGTTCCCCAATGCAGACGTAGTGGGTAACCCGGTACGCACTGACGTGCTGGCGTTGCCGGAGCCGGAACTGCGCCTGGCCGGACGTTCTGGCCCGGTACGTGTGTTAGTGGTGGGCGGTTCACAGGGCGCGCGCATCCTTAACCAGACGATGCCGCAGGTAGCAGGACGTCTGGGCGAGCGCATTACGCTCTGGCACCAGTGCGGCAAAGGCGCGCTTAATGAGGTTCAGCAGGCTTATGCCGAAGCCGGACAGCCTCAGCATAAAGTGACTGAATTTATTGATGATATGGCAGCGGCCTATAGCTGGGCCGATGTGGTGGTGTGTCGCTCAGGGGCATTAACCGTGAGTGAAATCGCCGCTGCCGGTCTGCCTGCGATCTTTGTGCCTTTCCAGCACAAGGATCGCCAGCAGTACTGGAACGCGCTGCCCCTGGAAAAAGCCGGGGCGGCGAAAATATTTGAACAGCCGCAGTTCACCGTTGATGCTGTCAGCGAAACGCTGGCGGGATGGGACCGGGCAACGCTGTTAGCTATGGCTAAGCGAGCGCGTGGTGCCGCCATCGTCGATGCGACTGAACGTGTGGCCCATGAAGTGTGCGCTGTTACTCAGGCGTAATTCTTGCGGACAATATTTGATCCGCGTGATTTTGAGATGTTAAGGCGTTGATGCCAAAGGCTTTAGAAGAATGAATACACAACAACTGGCGAAACTGCGTTCTATCGTGCCCGAGATGCGTCGCGTCCGGCACATTCATTTTGTCGGCATCGGCGGTGCTGGCATGGGCGGTATTGCCGAAGTGCTGGCCAATGAAGGCTATCAGATCAGCGGATCTGACTTAGCGCCCAACCCGGTTACGCAGCAACTGTCTGATTTAGGGGCCACTATTTATTTTAACCACCGCCCTGAAAACGTCAGCGATGCCAGCGTAGTGGTGGTATCCAGCGCCATCGCGGCCGATAACCCGGAAATCGTCGCGGCCCATGAGGCGCGTATTCCTGTGATCCGTCGTGCGGAAATGCTGGCGGAACTGATGCGTTTTCGTCACGGCATCGCGATTGCCGGGACCCATGGCAAAACCACGACCACCGCAATGGTTTCCAGTATTTATGCCGAAGCCGGTTTAGATCCGACCTTCGTCAATGGCGGGCTGGTGAAAGCGGCTGGGGTGCATGCGCGTCTTGGTCACAGCCGTTATTTGATCGCTGAAGCGGATGAGAGCGATGCGTCGTTCCTCCATCTGCAACCCATGGTTTCAATTGTGACCAATATCGAAGCCGATCATATGGATACCTACCAGGGCGACTTCGAAAACTTAAAGCAGACTTTTATTAACTTCCTGCACAATTTGCCGTTTTATGGACGTGCGGTGATGTGTGTTGACGATCCGGTGATCCGCGAGTTATTGCCGCGCGTTGGGCGTCAAACCACCACTTATGGCTTTAGCGACGACGCTGACGTCCGCGTTGAACAATATGTACAGCAAGGCGCGCAAGGCCACTTCATTATCAACCGCCAGGATAAGCCCGCGTTGAATGTGACGCTGAATGCGCCGGGCCGCCATAATGCGCTTAATGCAGCGGCTGCGGTGGCCGTGGCCACAGAAGAAGGTATTGAAGACGATGCTATTCTGCGTGCGCTGGAGAGCTTCCAGGGAACCGGACGACGCTTTGATTTCCTCGGCGAATTCCCGCTGGCTGCGGTAAACGGTAAAGCGGGTACCGCCATGTTGGTCGATGACTATGGCCATCACCCAACCGAAGTAGACGCCACCATCAAAGCGGCGCGGGCAGGCTGGCCGGATAAAAATCTGGTTATGATTTTCCAGCCGCACCGTTACACACGCACCCGCGACCTGTATGACGATTTCGCCAATGTGCTTTCCCAGGTTGACGCGCTGTTAATGCTGGATGTTTATCCCGCTGGCGAAGCGGCCATCCCTGGCGCTGACAGCCGTTCACTTTGCCGAACCATTCGTGGCCGCGGAAAGATCGACCCGATTCTGGTTTCCGAACCGAAAATGGTTGCCGACATGCTGGCGCCGGTTCTTACCGGCAACGATCTGATTCTGGTGCAGGGTGCCGGTAATATCGGCAAGATTGCGCGTCATCTGGCTGAAGTGAAATTGCAGCCGCAAACCCATGAGGAAGAGCAACATGGCTGAGAAAATTGCGGTGCTGCTCGGCGGTTATTCTGCAGAGCGCGATGTCTCGTTGCAGTCCGGCGCGGCGGTACTGAAAGGCCTGCGTGAAGGGGGCATTGACGCTTATGCCGTCGATCCGCGTGACGTGCCGGTTGCGACGTTAAAAGAAGAAGGCTTCGATAAAGTATTTATCGCCTTGCACGGTCGCGGCGGTGAGGATGGAACGCTTCAGGGCATGCTGGAGCTTATCGGGCTGCCGTATACCGGCAGCGGCGTGATGGCATCAGCCATTACTATGGATAAGCAGCGTACAAAATTGCTCTGGAAAGGTGCAGGACTGCCGGTAGCGCCCTGGGTTGCATTAACACGTAAAGCGTTCGCCGCAGGACTGGATGCTGCCACACGTCAGGCTATCGCCGCGTTAGGTTTACCGCTTATTGTTAAGCCAAGCCGCGAAGGCTCCAGCGTCGGGATGTCGAAAGTGGATTCGGCGGAAATGCTGGATGCCGCGCTGGCTTTAGCGTTCGAACATGACGAAGAAGTGCTGGTTGAGAAATGGTTGAGCGGGCCGGAATTTACTGTGGCGATCCTCGGCGAAGAAATTTTGCCGTCAATTCGTATTCAACCGGCGGGAACCTTCTATGATTATGAAGCTAAGTATCTCTCTGATGATACACAATATTTCTGCCCGTCAGGCCTGGAGGCCCACCGCGAATCTGCGCTGAATGACCTTGTGCTTCAGGCGTGGAACGCTTTAGGTTGCCGGGGCTGGGGGCGCGTTGACGTTATGCTGGACAGCGATGGCGAGTTTTATTTGCTGGAAGTGAATACCGCGCCAGGGATGACCAGCCACAGCCTCGTGCCGATGGCAGCGCGTCAGGCGGGTCTGAGCTTCTCGCAGTTGGTTATTCGCATACTGGCATTGGCGGGGTGATATGTCGCAGGCAGCGCTAAACACCCGGAACCGCTCAGAGGAAGTGACGACCTCAAACCGCAATAATGGAACGCGGCTTGCAGGAATGTTGTTTCTGCTGGCGGTGTTATGTACCGTGTTTTTTGGCGGTTGGGTGGTGCTGGGCTGGATGGAAGATGCGCAGCGCCTTCCTTTATCAAAGCTGGTAGTGACCGGTGAAAGGCACTACACGCGCAATGATGATATTCGTCAGTCGATTCTGGCTTTAGGTTCGCCTGGAACGTTTATGACCCAGGACGTGAATATCATCCAGCAACAAATCGAACGTTTGCCGTGGATCAAGCAAGCAAGCGTAAGAAAGCAGTGGCCGGACGAATTGAAGATTCATCTGGTTGAATATGTGCCCATAGCACGTTGGAATGACCAGCACATGATTGACGCGCAAGGAAATGCGTTCAGCGTGCCGGCGTCGCGAACCAGCAAACAGATATTACCGATGCTGTCTGGTCCTGAAGGCAGTGAAAATGAAGTGCTTCAGGGATATCGCGATATGGGACAAGTGCTGGCAAAGGACAGGTTCACCATTAAGGAAGCGGCAATGACCGCTCGTCGTTCCTGGCAGTTGACGCTGACGAATGATATCAAGCTCAATCTGGGCAGAGGCGATACGATGAAACGTCTGGCGCGGTTTGTAGAACTCTACCCGGTTCTACAGCAGCAGTCGCAGGCTGACGCAAAACGAATCAGTTATGTTGATTTGCGCTACGACTCAGGCGCGGCGGTGGGTTGGATACCCGCGCCAGTTGAAGAACCTAATCAGCAACAGAATCAGGCACAGGCAGAACAACAATGATCAAGGCGACGGACAGAAAACTGGTAGTTGGACTAGAGATTGGGACTGCGAAGGTCGCCGCTTTAGTAGGGGAAGTTCTGCCCGACGGTATGGTCAATATAATTGGCGTCGGGAGTTGCCCCTCCCGTGGTATGGATAAAGGTGGGGTCAACGATCTTGAGTCGGTGGTGAAATGCGTACAACGCGCCATCGACCAGGCTGAACTGATGGCAGATTGCCAGATCTCTTCGGTATATCTGGCGCTTTCGGGTAAGCACATTAGTTGCCAGAACGAAATCGGTATGGTGCCTATTTCGGAAGAGGAAGTGACGCAGGAAGACGTGGAAAACGTGGTTCATACGGCCAAATCGGTGCGTGTGCGCGACGAACATCGCGTTTTGCATGTTATTCCTCAGGAATACGCTATCGATTATCAGGAAGGCATTAAAAATCCGGTAGGGTTATCCGGTGTACGTATGCAGGCTAAGGTCCATTTGATCACCTGTCATAACGACATGGCGAAAAACATTGTTAAAGCTGTTGAACGATGTGGCCTTAAAGTTGACCAACTCATTTTCGCGGGCCTTGCGGCGAGTTATTCAGTGCTAACTGAAGACGAACGCGAACTTGGCGTCTGTGTCGTGGATATCGGCGGTGGTACAATGGATATCGCTGTCTATACCGGCGGTGCGCTTCGCCACACCAAAGTGATCCCCTATGCGGGGAACGTGGTGACCAGCGATATCGCTTATGCCTTCGGCACACCGCCGAGTGACGCCGAAGCGATTAAAGTGCGCCACGGGTGCGCGCTGGGCTCGATTGTCGGCAAAGACGAAAGCGTCGAAGTGCCGAGCGTGGGCGGACGACCGCCGCGCAGTTTACAGCGTCAAACGCTTGCCGAGGTGATTGAGCCGCGTTATACCGAGTTGCTCAACCTCGTCAACGAAGAAATTTTGCAATTGCAGGAGCAGTTGCGTCAGCAAGGGGTGAAACACCACCTTGCGGCTGGCATCGTCTTAACTGGCGGCGCAGCGCAAATTGAAGGCCTCGCCGCCTGTGCGCAACGCGTATTCCATACGCAAGTACGTATCGGGCAGCCATTGAATATTACCGGGCTTACTGATTATGCTCAGGAGCCTTATTATTCTACGGCGGTAGGCCTGTTGCACTACGGGAAAGAAACACATCTCAGTGGTGAAACGGAAACGGAAAAACGGACTTCAGTCGGCTCGTGGATTAAACGACTCAACGGTTGGCTACGAAAAGAGTTTTAATTTTAAAAAGAGACCGCTGAGTTTGCGGTCTCAGGCGACAGGCACATTACGGAGAGAAACTATGTTTGAACCTATGGAACTGACCAATGACGCGGTGATTAAAGTCATCGGCGTCGGCGGTGGCGGTGGTAATGCCGTCGAACACATGGTGCGCGAGCGCATCGAAGGTGTGGAATTCTTTGCGGTAAATACCGATGCTCAGGCATTGCGTAAGACGGCAGTAGGACAGACTATCCAGATTGGTAGCGGGATCACCAAAGGCCTTGGCGCCGGTGCTAACCCGGAAGTAGGCCGTAACGCAGCGGATGAAGACCGCGAAGCGCTGCGCGCCGCCCTGGATGGCGCAGACATGGTGTTTATCGCTGCCGGTATGGGCGGTGGTACAGGTACGGGCGCTGCGCCGGTCGTTGCGGAAGTTGCCAAAGATCTGGGCATCCTGACCGTAGCAGTGGTAACCAAGCCCTTCAACTTCGAAGGCAAGAAGCGTATGGCCTTTGCAGAGCAGGGAATTACCGAGCTGTCCAAGCACGTAGACTCGTTAATCACTATCCCTAACGACAAGCTCCTGAAAGTACTGGGTCGCGGCATTTCTCTGCTGGACGCCTTCGGCGCAGCAAACGATGTATTGAAAGGCGCCGTTCAGGGCATCGCGGAGCTGATTACGCGTCCGGGCCTGATGAACGTTGACTTCGCGGACGTGCGTACCGTGATGTCTGAAATGGGTTACGCCATGATGGGTTCTGGCGTGGCAAGCGGCGAAGATCGTGCGGAAGAAGCGGCCGAAATGGCGATCTCTTCTCCGCTGCTGGAAGATATCGATCTGTCTGGCGCGCGTGGCGTTCTGGTTAACATCACGGCGGGCTTTGACCTGCGTCTGGACGAGTTTGAAACCGTCGGTAATACCATCCGTGCGTTTGCATCTGATAACGCGACCGTGGTAATCGGTACTTCTCTCGACCCGGATATGAATGATGAACTGCGCGTTACTGTTGTTGCCACGGGTATCGGCATGGACAAACGTCCGGAAATCACCCTGGTGACTAACAAGCAAACTCAGCAGCCGGTAATGGATCGTTACCAGCAGCATGGTATGGCGCCGCTCCAGCAGGAACAGAAACCGGCAGCCAAAGCGGTTAATGACACGACGCCGCAAGTTGCTAAAGAACCGGATTATCTGGATATTCCGGCGTTTTTGCGCAAACAAGCTGACTAAGAAAAAACCGGAAGTTGGGATTCAGCGCTCTTTGTGCTAAACTGCGCTGCCGATTGTGATATACACTCTCGGTTGTATAGGTTATATGGCGAGATTATACGATGATCAAACAAAGGACTCTTAAACGTATCGTTCAGGCGACTGGCGTCGGTTTGCATACCGGCAAGAAAGTCACACTGACGTTACGCCCTGCGCCGGCAAATACCGGGGTCATCTATCGTCGCACCGACTTGAATCCTCCGGTAGATTTTCCGGCTGATGCCAAATCTGTGCGTGATACCATGCTCTGTACTTGCCTGGTCAATGAGCATGACGTGCGGATTTCTACCGTTGAGCACCTGAACGCCGCCCTGGCGGGCCTGGGTATCGATAACATTGTTATCGAAGTTGACGCCCCGGAAATCCCGATTATGGATGGCAGTGCCGCACCGTTCGTCTATCTGCTGCTTGATGCAGGTATTGATGAACTGAAAGTGGCCAAGAAATTTGTTCGCATTAAAGAAACCGTTCGCGTGGAAGACGGTGACAAATGGGCCGAATTCAAGCCGTATAATGGTTTTTCGTTGGATTTCACCATCGACTTTAACCATCCGGCGATTGATGCCAGCACCCAGCGTTATCAGATGAACTTCTCCGCTGAAGCGTTTATGCGTCAAATCAGCCGCGCGCGTACCTTTGGCTTCATGCGTGATATTGAATACCTGCAGTCCCGTGGTCTGTGCCTGGGCGGCAGTTTCGATTGTGCCATCGTTGTTGACGATTATCGCGTATTGAATGAAGACGGCCTGCGTTTTGAAGACGAATTTGTTCGTCATAAAATGCTGGACGCCATTGGTGACCTGTTCATGTGTGGCCACAACATTATTGGTGCATTCACGGCTTATAAATCAGGCCATGCACTGAATAACAAACTGCTACAAGCGGTACTGGCTAAACAGGAAGCGTGGGAATATGTGACTTTCGAAGACGAAGCAGAAATGCCGCTCGCTTTCAAAGCACCTTCCATCGTTCTGGCGTAACAACGCACGTTAAATACGGCTGGTTTTTTCTGGTACTCTCTCCGATCAGAAAAGCTGGCCGTTTTTTTTTGCTTCTCTGTATTATCCTTTCGCCATGAACCGTTTAACTGTCGGTTTGTTGCCCATTTCTGGTCTTTCAACGCTTGATTACTGCTGTCTGACATCGGGAATGATGATAATATTTAACCGTAAATTTTAATGATTAACGAACGGCGGAAACTTTTCGTTTGTTCTGGTGGGTAACGTGTCTGGACTTTTGACCTGTTGGCGACAAATAGGCAGACGTTTTTTTTGGCCGCATCTCTTATTGGGGATGGTCGCGGCAAGCCTTGGGTTGCCTGCGTTAAATAACAGCGCCGAACCGGAACTGCCAGCAAAAGCTTCAACCCGCAATATCGATAGTCCCCAGCGCTTTTCATTCGACACGCTGGCGCTCCAGCAGACAGTCCGTCGTCCTTCTTTTTCGGTAGATTACTGGCATCAACATGCCATCCGCACCGTTATTCGTCATTTGACGTTCGCCATGGCGCCTCAGGCGCTGCCGGTGGCGGATGAAGTTAAAATCCCGCTTCAGGCGCAGCAACTGGCTCTGCTTGATACGTTAAGTGCACTTCTTACGCATGAATCTCAGCCTTCCCGGGTGCTCAGCCTGTTGCCAGCGGCCAGCTGTTCCGATCGGCATTTTGCCATCAGCCACTGGATTAGCCAGGTTAAGGGCATTCGCGCAGGACCTCAACGCCTCAGCTAAGTCATCTCATCCCTTAACGTTCAGGTTGTAGATGCGTCGCCGCGTGATTAAGCCTTCGGCTTTTGTCCCTTCAGGGCCCACGCTGACGCTGTTCGCCGCTCCGGGGAGTGATGTCCTGCAACGTGAATTATTTAGGGTATATACTCATCTTTTTTATTTCTTCGCACAGGCGAGGCGTTTGAGATTTATTATGATAATTAACTTATTAACCAAAGTTTTCGGTAGCCGTAACGACCGTTCCCTGCGTCGTATGCGTAAAACTGTCGCAGCCATTAATGCCATGGAACCGGCGCTGGAAAAGCTTTCAGATGACGAATTAAAAGCAAAAACCGCCGAATTCCGGGCTCGTCTCGAAAAGGGTGAAACCGTTGACAGCCTGCTGCCAGAAGCGTTCGCCGTTGTTCGTGAAGCCAGTAAGCGTGTCTTCGGTATGCGTCACTTTGACGTGCAGCTGATGGGCGGCATGGTGCTGAATGATCGTTGCATCGCGGAAATGCGTACCGGTGAAGGTAAAACCCTGACCGCAACGTTGCCCGCTTACCTCAACGCATTAAGCGGCAAAGGGGTTCATGTCGTCACCGTGAACGACTACCTGGCCCAGCGCGATGCGGAAAATAACCGCCCGCTGTTTGAGTTCCTGGGTATGACCGTTGGCATTAACCTGCCAGGTATGCCTGCTCCGGCTAAACGTGAAGCCTACGCAGCAGATATCACATACGGCACCAACAACGAATACGGCTTCGACTACCTGCGTGACAACATGGCGTTCAGCCCTGAAGAACGCGTACAGCGTAAACTGCATTATGCGCTGGTGGATGAGGTTGACTCCATCCTCATCGATGAAGCGCGTACGCCGCTGATCATCTCCGGTCCTGCCGAAGACAGCTCCGAGCTGTACAAAAAAGTAAACAAAATCATCCCGCACCTGGTTCGTCAGGAAAAAGAAGACTCTGACACCTTCCAGGGTGAAGGACACTTCTCCGTCGACGAAAAAGCCCGTCAGGTTAACCTGACCGAACGTGGCCTGGTATTAATTGAAGAGTTGCTGGTAAATCAGGGGATTATGGAAGAGGGTGAATCACTCTACTCTCCGACCAATATCATGCTGATGCACCACGTCACCGCAGCCCTTCGTGCCCATGCGCTATTCACCCGCGATGTGGATTACATCGTAAAAGACGGCGAAGTCATCATCGTTGATGAGCACACTGGCCGTACCATGCAGGGCCGCCGCTGGTCTGATGGCTTGCACCAGGCGGTGGAAGCCAAAGAAGGCGTGGAAATCCAGAACGAAAACCAGACGCTGGCATCCATCACTTTCCAGAACTACTTCCGTCTGTATGAAAAACTGGCAGGTATGACCGGTACAGCGGATACCGAAGCCTTTGAATTCCGTTCAATTTACAAACTCGACACCATTGTGGTGCCGACCAACCGTCCTATGATCCGTAAGGATATGCCAGATCTGGTCTACATGACCGAGATGGACAAAATCAATGCGATCATTGAAGACATCAAAGAGCGTACCGCCAAAGGCCAGCCGGTGCTGGTGGGGACCATTTCGATTGAAAAATCCGAAGTGGTGTCCAATGAACTGACCAAAGCGGGCATTGCGCATAACGTTCTTAACGCTAAATTCCACGCCAATGAAGCGGCTATCGTTGCCCAGGCCGGTTTCCCGGCTGCGGTAACCATCGCAACCAACATGGCGGGCCGTGGTACCGATATCGTACTGGGCGGCAGCTGGCAGGCAGAGATCGCTGAGCTTGAAGATCCGACGCCGGAACAAATCGCACAGATTAAAGCCGACTGGCAGGTACGTCACGAAGCCGTTCTGGCCTCGGGTGGTCTGCATATCATTGGTACTGAGCGTCACGAATCCCGCCGTATCGACAACCAGCTGCGCGGCCGTTCCGGTCGTCAGGGCGATGCCGGTTCTTCTCGCTTCTATCTGTCTATGGAAGATGCGCTGATGCGTATTTTCGCCTCCGATCGCGTTTCCAGCATGATGCGCAAACTGGGTATGAAGCCAGGCGAGGCCATTGAGCATCCGTGGGTGACCAAAGCTATCGCCAACGCCCAGCGTAAAGTGGAAAGCCGTAACTTCGATATTCGTAAGCAACTGCTGGAATATGATGATGTGGCGAACGATCAGCGTCGTGCGATCTATACCCAGCGTAACGAATTGCTGGATGTTTCTGACATCAGCGAAACTGTGAACAGCATTCGCGAAGACGTCTTTAAGGCTACTATTGATGGCCATATTCCGCCGCAGTCTCTTGAAGAAATGTGGGATATTCCGGGCCTCCAGGAACGTCTGAAAAACGATTTCGATTTAGATCTTCCTATCGCCGAGTGGCTGGACAAAGAGCCTGAGCTGCACGAAGAAACGCTGCGCGAGCGCATTCTGCAGAACGCTATCGACGTTTATAAGCGTAAAGAAGAAGTGGTTGGCGCTGAGATGATGCGTCACTTCGAAAAAGGCGTGATGCTGCAAACCCTGGATTCCCTGTGGAAAGAGCACCTTGCGGCGATGGATTATCTGCGTCAGGGTATTCACCTGCGTGGTTACGCGCAGAAAGATCCGAAGCAGGAATACAAACGTGAGTCGTTTGCCATGTTCGCGACCATGCTGGAAACGCTGAAATATGAAGTCATCAGCACCCTGAGCAAAGTTCAGGTGCGGATGCCGGAAGAAGTGGAAGCGATGGAGCAGCAGCGTCGTGAAGAAGCTGAACGTCTGTCGCAGATGCAGCAGCTTAGCCATCAGGATGATGAAAGCGCAGCAGCAGCGGCTCTGGCGGAACAAACCGGCGAGCGTAAAGTCGGCCGCAACGATCCGTGCCCATGCGGATCCGGTAAGAAATACAAACAGTGTCATGGTCGCCTGAGCTAACCGGCAACCTTGCATCAGTAAAAAGCCCCCGCCATATAGCGGGGGCTTTTTTTATGGGAAAAGCAGCGTTACATCAGTCGGCCAGGAAGAGCTCAAGCAGGGAGTTGAGGAACAGCTTTCCATGCTGGGTAATTTGCCAGTACTCCGGAGTTTCTTCGATATAACCCAGGCTTTTCGCCTGCTCAATCTGCGGACGGACCGTCTCCTCGCTTAAACCGGTATAACGAGTGAACTCCGTACGCGGCGCAGCTTCCAGCAACCGGAAGCGGTTCATGAAAAACTCAAAGGGCTTATCTGCCGCCTCAACATCATGCTGCCTGTCGAGGTAGTTTCCCTGCATATACCCGCGCGGATGGCGCGTTTTCGACGTGCGTAAAATTCTGCCATCTGGAAAAGTAATTTTGCCGTGGGCACCACAGCCAATGCCTAAGTAATCGCCGAAGCGCCAGTAATTGAGATTATGCTGGCACTGATAACCCGGCTTCGCGTAGGCCGACGTTTCATACTGCTGATAACCCGCTGCGCTAAGCAGTTGATGACCCTGCTCAAAGATATCCCACAGCGCGTCGTCGTCCGGTAACACAGGAGGGCGCGAACCAAACATGGTGTTGGGCTCAATGGTGAGCTGATACCACGAAAGATGCGGCGGATTAAGCGCAATCGCCTGACGCAAATCATCCAGCGCTTCTTCCTGTGTCTGATCCGGCAATCCGTGCATCAAATCAAGGTTAAAACTGCGCAACCCCAGCGAACGGGCCAGAAGAGCAGCGCGTTTCGCTTCATCAGGGCCATGGATACGTCCCAGCCGAGTGAGCTTAGCCTGGTCGAAACTTTGTACGCCAATGGAGATACGGTTCACCCCGGCACGTTGATAATCGACGAAACGATCGGCTTCCACGGTGCCCGGATTGGCTTCCATAGTGATTTCCGCATCATCACGCACGGCGAGGCGCGCGCGTACACCGTCCAGCAGTGTTTGCATTGCCGGGCCGGAAAGCAGGCTTGGCGTACCACCGCCAATAAAAATGGTGGTGATCTCCCGTCCCTGAGCCATTGCCACGTCTTTATCCAAATCGGCTAAAAGATGCTGCACATAATCATCATGCGGCACTTCGCCTTTTAGCGCGTGAGAGTTGAAATCGCAGTAGGGGCATTTCTGCACGCACCAGGGAATATGAATGTACAGACTCAGGGGTGGCAAATTAGCCATGTCGCATTGCTTCCAGTAACTGTTTCAGCGCCTGTCCACGGTGGGAAATCGCGCTTTTCTCTTCGCGGGTTAATTCTGCGGCGGTTTTGCCTTCAGAAGGGACATAAAAAATAGGATCGTAACCAAAACCGCCTTCACCCGCAGGAGCGTGGGTTATCTCGCCCGGCCAGACACCGTGGAACACCAGCGGCGTCGGATCGTCGGCATGGCGCAGATAGACCAGCACGCAGTGGAACTGTGCCTGGCGCTGCCCATCAGGTACGTCTTTTAATGCTACCAGCAGCTTTTCAAGATTCTGGCGATCGCTGGCGTCAACGCCTGCATAACGTGCTGAGTAGATACCCGGCGCGCCGCCCAGCGCATCGACGGCCAGACCTGAGTCATCGGCAATAGCGGGCAATCCGGTGATAGCCGCAGCATGGCGGGCTTTAAGAATCGAGTTTTCAATAAACGTCAGGCCGGTTTCTTCCGCCGATTCAACGCCTAAGTCGGTTTGCGCAACAATATCGAGCCCAAAATCCTGTAATAAAGACGCGAGTTCACGCACTTTACCGGCATTTCCGGTAGCGAGGACAACTTTTTGCATAGTGAAATCCTGTGATTAAAGCAGCGCCGCAATAGCAGGCGGAATGAGTTGCGGTTCGGTAATGACAATGTGTTTGTGGCGGCCCGTTTCGCCTTTTTCGATGCTGACCTGGCTTTTCGGAACCCGAAACTGTTTGGCGAGAAATTTTACCAGATGCGCATTGGCCTGGCCGTCAACCGGTGGGGCGGTGATGGCGATTTTTACTTCATCGCCATGCAGTCCAATAATCGCGTCGCGGCTGGCCTTCGGCTGAATATACAGCCGAAGCGTCAGTTTTTCCGCCGCATACTCTACGGCACTCATAGCGCCATCCACAGCCCCGGCAGCAGCATATTCCCCGTGCTTTGCAGCAGTTCCATCATGCCCATATTCAGAACGTACAGCAGCAGCACAAGCACCATCGGCGAGAAATCAATGCCACCCATGGCAGGCAGCATGCGGCGAATTGGCGACAGCAGCGGCTCGGTAAGCTGCATTAACACATATTCCACCGGGCTACGGCCACGGCTCACCCAGCTCATTAACGCCATCACTAACAGCACCCAGAAAACCAGCAGGCCGATAGTTTTAATCAGAATTAACAGCGCGGCTATCCAGATAATCGGCTGGAAAGTGATGACCATAAACAGCACCATCGACTTTATCAGGCTAAGTACGAACGCCATCACTAACGACGCGGTATCAATCGGCCCCATTGACGGGAGAATACGGCGCAGCGGCCCCACTATCGGTTGCGTTGCTTTCACAACGAACTGAGCGAGGGGATTGTAGAAATCGCAACGCGCCCACTGCATCCAGATGCGTAACAGCATCACCATGGTATACAGCTCAAGCGCGGTGGAGATCAGGAAAGTCAACGTCTTCATGGCATTCCTCTGTGGTTATTGTCCTTGATGTGCCTTGTTGTAATCGCGTGCGCCGAAAATGGCGGTACCAATGCGTACCATCGTGCTTCCGGCAGCAATCGCCGCATCCATATCGTCACTCATTCCCAGAGAAAGCGTATCGACATGGGGGTAGCGATGCTTAAGCGCGCTAAATGCTACAGCCATTTGCTGTGCGACGGCAAACTGCCTTTCATAACTTGACTCAGGCGCGGGGATCGCCATCAGACCGCGTAATGTCAGACCGGGGAGTTCGGCAATCTGGTCGGCCAGCTCATCCAGCGCAGCCAGCGGTATACCGGACTTGCTGTGCTCATCGCTGATATTGATTTGAATCAGCACGTTAAGCGGCGGCATCTCTTTGGGGCGCTGGTCGCTCAGGCGGGTGGCGATGCGCAGGCGATCGACGGTATGACACCAGTCGAAATGCTCGGCCACAAGTCGGCTTTTATTGGACTGTAGCGGCCCGATAAAGTGCCACTCCAGCCCGGATACGCCCAGGTCGGCGAAATGGCGGATTTTCTCCACCCCTTCCTGCACATAATTTTCACCGAAGGCCCGCTGACCTGCGGCAATAGCCTGTTCGATATCGCTCGCAGGTTTAGTTTTGCTGACTGCAAGCAGGGTAACTTCTTCTGAAGATCTGCCGCAGCGTAACGCAGCCGCTGAGATCTTTGCTTTTATCTGCGCTAAGTTGCGCGCTATATCACTCATGATTGTCAGGAAGCTGTATGGATATGGAAGAAATGGTGGCTCTTAGTGTAAAGCATAACGTTTCGGATCTACACCTGTGCAGCGCCTTACCGGCGCGATGGCGACGAAACGGCGAACTGGAATGCGCCCCGGAAGGCGCGCCGCCGCCGCAGTCGCTGCTTTGCGAGTGGTTATCCCCGGCACAGCAAAGCGCCTTATCCCAACAGGGACAACTGGATTTTGCGGTGACGCTGGCGTCCGGTGCCCGTTTGCGTGCCAATGCTTTTCAGCACTCTCAGGGCATTTCACTGGCGCTGCGTATATTGCCCCGCACCGCGCCTGAACTGGATGCGCTTGGCGCGCCGCCGCGGCTTCGGGAATTGCTGAGTCAGCAGGAGGGGCTGATACTGGTCACCGGCGCGACAGGCAGCGGGAAATCCACCACGCTTGCCGCCATGGTCAACGCGCTTAACAGCACGCTACGCGGCCATATTCTGACGCTGGAAGATCCTGTCGAATATCTCTACGCCAGCGATCAATGTCTGATCCAGCAGCGCGAAATCGGCACCCATTGCGCCAGTTTTAGCGAGGGGCTGCGTGGCGCGTTGCGTGAAGATCCCGATGTCATTCTGCTGGGGGAATTGCGCGACAGCGAAACTATTCGTCTGGCATTGACTGCCGCGGAAACAGGGCATCTGGTGCTGGCGACACTCCATACGCGTGGTGCGGCGCAGGCAGTGGAACGGCTGGTGGATGTGTTTAGCGCCGAAGAGAAAAACATGATCCGCAGTCAGCTCGCTGGCAGCCTGAAAGCGGTGCTGGCGCAGAAGTTGGTGCAGCATGGGGAGGGCAAGCGGACCGCGTTATTTGAACTGTTAGTCAATACGCCCGCCGTCGCGAATCTGATCCGCGAAGGCAAAACCCATCAACTGCCCGGCGTGTTGCAGACCGGGCAGCAGTATGGAATGCAAAGTTTTGAGCAGAGCCTGCAAAAACTGACAACGATAAAGACGTAACGGAACGGCGTTAACCGTGATTCTCGAAATAGCTTTCAAGAATAATGACGGCAGAGGCTGAGTCGACGCTGCCTTTATTCAGCGCACGGAAACCGCCACGCTCGAACAGACCCGCTCGCGCTTCCACGGTGCTCAGGCGCTCGTCCTGCAATTCGACTTTTACGCCGAAGCGGCCATGCAAACGGTTAGCGAATTTTCGCGCCCGGTCGGTCAAAGGTTGGTTGGTGCCGTCCATATTTAACGGTAAACCGACCACCACCAGCTCCGGTTGCCACTCTTTGAGCAGCTTTTCGAATTGCGTCCAGTCGGGTGTACCGTCATTGGCTTTAATGGCCGTTAGTGGTCGCGCGGTGCCGGTGATGCGCTGCCCGATAGCGACGCCGATGCTTTTGGTGCCGAAATCAAAGGCCAGTAACGTTCCGCTCATCAGGCATGCCCCGCTGTGTCCGGCATGGTCTGGATATCGATGCCAATCAGTTTTGCCGCCTCGCGCCAGCGCTCAGCAATGGGCGTGCGGAACAGGATATTCATATCCGCCGGGGCTGTTAGCCAGGAGTTTTCCAGGATCTCGCTCTCGAGCTGGCCTTTTTCCCAGGAGGAATAGCCTAATGCGACGATCACCTCTTCCGGCTGTGATGCCGTGCCCAGCGTTTCAAGCACATCACGGGATGTCGTAATGATGGTGTTATCAGAAATACGGATGCTGGAATTAAATTTATCCGGCGGCGTATGAAGGATAAAACCCCGGTCTTCGGCCAGCGGCCCGCCGACAAACACCGGTTTATCCAGACGCAGGGCCGGATCGCGCGGTTCAGGCGTGATTTTGAGTTTCTGCAGGACGCCATCCACCTTCAAGTTTTCCAGCGGCTTATTGATGATAAGCCCCATGGCACCGTCCTCGTTATATTCACAGATATAAACGACGGCGCGGCGGAACAATGGATCCTGCAGGCCTGGCATAGCAATAAGAAAATGATGCTGTAAATTCATATCAGCGGTTTGAATCCCTGGTTAAAAAAACATCTTCGCCCAGTATGCGGGGAAAGCGATGGCCTGTCACTCTTCAGCAAAGAGCATTACAGAATAGATAAAAAACGAGAGTGCGGGATCCTTCCCGCACATTGCATTACTTCGCCAGGCGTTTTTCGATAGCGTCCATCAGCATGCCGGTGATAGAGATGGGGAACTGGGCTTCAATTTCACGGATGCAGGTTGGGCTGGTTACGTTAATCTCGGTTAAGCGATCGCCAATGATATCCAGACCGACGAAAATGAGCCCTTTCGCTTTCAGGGTCGGACCAACGCGGCGGGCGATTTCCCAGTCGCTTTCGGTTAACGGACGCGGTTCGCCGCGACCGCCAGCCGCCAGGTTGCCGCGGGTTTCGCCGCCTTGCGGGATGCGCGCCAGGCAGTAGGGCACCGGTTCGCCATCGACCACCAGCACGCGTTTATCGCCATCGACAATAGCGGGCAGATAGTTTTGCGCCATGCAGTAGCGCGTGCCCAACTGGGTCAACGTTTCTGCAATCACCGACAGGTTAGGATCGCCTTCTTTGACGCGGAAAATCGATGTGCCGCCCATGCCGTCCAGCGGCTTAAGAATGATGTCGCCGTGTTCCTGCCAGAATGACTTCAGTTGCGCCTTGTTACGCGTCACCAGGGTCTGCGGCGTCAGGTCGGGGAACCATGCGGTAAACAGTTTTTCGTTACAGTCGCGCAGGCTCTGCGGTTTGTTAACGATCAGGGTTCCCTGTTCTTCGGCGCGTTCCAGAATATAGGTAGCGTAAATAAATTCGGTGTCGAAAGGCGGGTCTTTACGCATCAGCACCACGTCGAGGTCCGCCAGCGCAATATCCTGTTCACCGGTGAAGTCGTACCATTTATCGTAATTCTGCTCAACGCTGAGCAGGCGGGTACGCGCACGTCCCTGGCCATTTATCAAATAGAGATCGGCCATTTCCATATAGTGAAGTTCATAGCCGCGACGTTGAGCTTCCAGGAGCATGGCGAAGCTGCTGTCTTTTTTAATATTGATGGTTGCGATGGGGTCCATCACGATGCCGAGCTTAATCATTGTTTTCTCCTGTGAAGCTGGCGCTGAGATAGGTGCAGGGCTCAACGCCAGATATTAACCCAGATCGCCAAAACGCACCTGAAGCGCGGTAATAGCGGTGAGCGCGGTAGTTTCAGTGCGCAAAACGCGTGGTCCCAACAGAATATCAGTAAATTGATGCTGCGCGGTCATGGCAATTTCTTCGCGGCTTAGCCCGCCTTCCGGGCCAATCAACAACCGTACCCGCTCTACCGGCAGCGGCAGCGTATTAATACTTTGGCTGGCGCGCGGATGAAGGTTGAGCTTCAGGCCCGCTTCGGGTTCGGCACACCAGTCAGCTAAATCCATCGCGGGGCGAATTTCCGGCACCCGGTTGCGTCCGCATTGTTCGCATGCGGCAATGGCAATTTTTTGCCACTGCTGAATTTTCTTGTTGAGCCTCTCGGCGTCGAGCTTTACGCCGCAGCGTTCGGAGAAGAGCGGAGTGATAACGTTGACCCCAAGCTCGATGGATTTCTGAATAGTAAATTCCATCTTTTCTCCTCGCGACATGACCTGGCCTAAATGCAGGTGCAACGGCGATTCTCTGTCATCTTCTGTGGCGCTGAGCACCTGTACCTGCACGCTTTTTTTGTCAGCATGAGTGATTCGTGCTTCGAATACCTGGTTTGAGCCGTCAAACAGTTGTACTAACTGGTCCGGGCCCATGCGCAGAACGCGCCCCACGTGATTGGCGGCATCGTCAGTTAACGCCACGAGCTGGTTGGCGTTTAGCGGTTCAGGGTGATAAATGCGGGGAATGCGCATAGCGTTAATCCGGTCAAAAGTGTTCCCCCATAGATGAGGGGGGAACGGTAATTTTCAATGCCCGGTAGTGTAGGTTAGCTCTTTTGGGCCTGGCAAGCCTGCTGAACATAGGGATTGTGATTGCCCTGAACTTTCGCGATGCGGTTATCGCGTTCGCATTCCCAAACGGTGACCGGGTAGAGTTTATCCCACGCATTGAACAACTGCGTCTGCTGGCGGGAAAGCGTAAGCGAATATTTGTCGCGCATATAAAAATAAGTGCGGGCAATGGCGCCACGCGCTCTGGCCGGCGGTTCGGCTAATTTTTCTTTGAAGTCTATTTTCATGGCGCACTGGCCATATTGGCCCTCACCGCCGTTCCACTGGCTGTACATAAAGTTGCCCCGATCGCCGTTCACTTCACCCACGGCAGGTTGCAGGTTATGCATATCGCTTTCCATGGCGCGATAAACCGGATCCTTGGCGCAATTTTTCCGACCGCCATCCTGCCAGCACTGGCGTTGATGACCGAACTGCCAGGCGGGCACCACATGTTCCCACTCAATACGTGAGGCGCGATTCTCGTTTTTACGCACTTTATAGCCACAAGATTCCAGATCCGGGATACCTTTCTTCCCTTGCCAGGTTATTTTGCAGCCACAATAAAAATCACCCGGTACGTCAGCGTTCACTTTCACGCTGGCGGCTTTCGCCTGGGAGAAATTATGGATCCCTGCGCTGAATGCGTTCCATGAAAAAACGGTCGCCAGCCCTGCAACCGCCAGAATAATTTTGCGAGACATCTCGAACTCCATAGCAAAACGAGTCGGCACCGTACCCAACGATGACGTGAGATGCAATTAGTAAGCGCAGGAAATTTCCAGATGCTATTAAGAAATTAATCGGTCTGTGGCTCAGGCCTGAGCGTTTCGCCACAGTGTACGCAACGGTATTCCGTTTCACCCCGACGTACCCGGTTATGGCGGCGAACAGTGAGCTGATGAAGCTGGCAACGGCAGCGATAGGGGAAGGTGTTACGTGCCAGGGAGTCCAGCGCAAACTGGTGCGTACGCCTGGCGGGGATGCCCAGGACGCTCTCCATCATCCATTTCCATTCTTTCCCGTGGGGCGGGACGCGGCCAAAGTGTTTCCAGACCAGTAAATGCGCCAGTTCATGAGGAACCACTTCGTCAGTAAAAGCCTGCGCATTTTCCAGCAGAAGCGTCGGGTTAAGACGGATTTCATAGCGCTCAAGCCAGGCGGTGCCCGCGGCGGTTCCACGTTGCTGATAGACCAGCTTCGGTTCGGGATAGTTACGATCAAGATGCTGGTTCGCCCGGGCTAAATTATCGCGCAGGCTGCGCATTACGGCTTGTTGAATGGCGATGGGAAGGCGCAGGGTTTTCATAACGGCAAAGAATAGAGCGAAGCGAAGAACCCTGCAACCGAAAGACGCCCTCTTAAAAGAGGGCGTCATGGTCAGTCGTGTGAGCCGATGTCGCGCAGGCGACGGCCTTTCATCAGGTTGCGCTCGATATGCTCCAGCGAGATATGCTTGGTTTCGGGTACCAGCCAGAGCGTCAGTACGATAAAGAACAGGTTCAGGCCACCATAGACCCAGAAGGTATTGGCATTGCCCAGCGTGTTCAGCATCGTCAGGAAGGTCGCGCCTACGATCATATTGGCGATCCAGTTGGTGGCGGTAGAGCAGGTAATCCCAAAATCACGCCCTTTCAGCGGCTGGATCTCGGAACACAGTACCCAGATCAACGGACCGGCGCTCATCGCAAAGCCGACGATAAACATCAGCAGCATGGCGACGGCAAAATACTGGCCTGCCGACGTTTCGATACCGATGTGCATCAGGTAACCCAAAATCCCCATGCCTGTGGCCATCACTAAAAAGCCCAGCACCAGCGTCGGTTTACGGCCCCAGCGATCCACCAGGCCAATGGCGATAAAAGTCGCGAGTACGTTAGTCAGACCGACGATGACGGTCCCCCACATTTGCTCTTTGGTATTGGCATAACCCGCCAGTTCAAAAATTTTCGGTGCGTAATACATGATGACGTTCATACCGGTGAACTGTTGCATCACCTGGAGTAGTACCCCAAGAAATACCGCGCGGCGGAAGTTACTGTTGTCTTTAAACAGTGCCCAACCGCTTTGTTTCACCTGCAGGCTTTCGCGGATTTCATCCAGCTCGCGTTTGGCTTCCGCACTTGAATCACGCAGGCGCAGCAGGACTCGCTCCGCATCGTGGAAGCGGCGTTTTGCGGCAAACCAGCGCGGGCTGTCCGGCAGAAAAAATACGCCAATCAGTAGCAAAACCGCTGGGATGGTAATAATCCCGAGCATCCAGCGCCATGCGCCCGCATCGCTAAAGGCGGTGTCAGACAAATACGCCGCGAGAATACCGATAGTGATCATCAACTGATACATGGAAATCATGCTGCCGCGAATTTTTTCTGGCGCGATTTCTGAAAGATAGAGTGGGGCAGTGTAGGAGGCGATACCTACCGCAAGGCCAAGCAATACGCGGGAGAGAATCAGAATTTCGACATTTGGCGCGGCAGCAGAACACAGAGAACCCACCACAAACAGCACCGAACCAATCATCAGGCTTTTTTTACGCCCGAGAGAGGATGACAGCCACCCGCTGCCTACAGCGCCCACGGCGGCACCGAACATCATCGAACTTACCACCCATTCCTGCTCGTGGGAGGTAATCTGGAAGTCGTCGGTGATAAACGGCAACGCGCCGGCAATGACGCCGATATCCAGCCCAAATAATAATCCTGCCAGTGCAGCTAAAAAGCAGACGAAGAACGTCATGCTCCTGTTTTTCTTATTGTCAGGCATAACGCCCTCCTTTTGAATTTTGAACTTATCCGTTCAAAAGGTAGGTGGTGAAAGTGTAAAGATATGTGGGAAAAGTCGTAATTATGTAATCGCTTCCATGAGTATGCGCCTGGCGAGGCCGGCTCAAAGCCGTTGAGCAGGCTAAAGTATTTGAGAAAACCAGGAGAGTAATTATGGGTGTTCCCGACTCTTCAGAATACGATTTGCGCTTCGTTTGCAAAAATGACACAGGCAGGGATATGGATACGTTCAGGCAAAACAAAATCAGCTCGGCGGGAATGATTCTGGGGGCAATTGCCTTCATTCTCGGAATAATACACTTCTCTCTGGGACCGTTTAGTCCATCCAGAGGCTCGGTGGAAAGTGTTGTCGCCAGAGAGGTTGCCGCGGTGAAAAGAGGGATCATTGCCGGATTAAAAGGCGACGAAGCGCCAGTACCGGTTCGCCGTGAACGCCCCGACATGGATAAATTGCTGGATAACGTTGGGAGAGGGCTGGCTGTTATCGCCTTAGGCTGTGCGTTTGTAGGTGGAATGCGTAAGGAAAATCGCTGGGGCGTTAGCGGTGCGCTGTTTTTTGGTGGTGCCACGCTCGCGTTTCATGTGTTGGTTTTCAGCATTGGACTGGTGTGCGGGATAATTTTGCTGTTGCTGATCCTGCAATGGTTAACCGGCGGAGGGCTCGGTTAATCGGGGTGCTATGTATTTTTGAATTAGCCCGTCAGAAAATGAAAAATCCGGAAACGATGAACGCTTCCGGATTTTTTCGTGCTGTTTTTCCCGCCTGGCAGGACTCAGCACATGCTGTTCAGCGGAGCGCTTATTTCAGGCCCGCAGCGTCACGCAGCAGAGCGGCTTTATCGGTTTTTTCCCACGGGAAATGCTCACGACCAAAGTGACCGTATGCCGCTGTCTCTTTATAGATCGGGTGCAGCAGATCCAGCATCTGGATCAGGCCGTACGGGCGCAGATCGAAGAATTCACGAACCAGCAGAGTAAGCTGCTCGGTTGCGATTTTCTCAGTGCCGAAGGTTTCCACCATGATGGATGTCGGTTCCGCCACGCCGATAGCGTAGGAAACCTGAATTTCACAGCGGTCCGCCAGGCCTGCGGCCACGATGTTTTTCGCAACGTAACGCGCCGCGTAAGCTGCGGAACGGTCAACTTTAGACGGATCCTTACCGGAGAATGCGCCGCCGCCATGACGTGCCATGCCGCCGTAGGTATCAACGATAATTTTACGACCGGTCAGACCGCAATCGCCCATTGGGCCACCGATAACGAAACGGCCTGTCGGGTTGATGAAGTATTTGGTGGACTCATTCAGCCATTCTGCAGGCAGAACCGGCTTGATGATCTCTTCCATCACCGCTTCGTGCAGCGCTTTCTGATCGATATCTTCCGCGTGCTGGGTAGACAGGACCACGGCGTCAATCCCGACGATTTTGTTGTTATCGTACTGGAAGGTGACCTGGCTTTTCGCGTCAGGACGCAGCCACGGCAGGGCGCCGTTTTTGCGGACTTCAGCCTGGCGCTGCACCAGACGGTGTGCATAGGTCACTGGCGCTGGCATCAGCACGTCAGTTTCATTAGTGGCGTAGCCAAACATCAGACCCTGGTCGCCTGCGCCCTGTTCCAGCGGATCGGTGCGGTCAACGCCCTGGTTGATATCCGGGGACTGCTTGCCAATTGCGCTCAGTACGGCGCAGGAATTGGCATCAAAGCCCATATCAGAATGCACGTAGCCGATTTCGCGGACCGTATTACGGGTAATCTCTTCGATGTCTACCCATGCGCTGGTGGTGATTTCACCGCCAACCAGCACCATGCCGGTCTTCACATAGGTTTCGCAGGCCACGCGCGCTTTAGGATCTTGCTCCAGAATTGCGTCGAGAACCGCATCGGAGATCTGGTCAGCGATTTTGTCGGGATGCCCTTCTGATACAGACTCGGATGTAAAAAGGTGTTTAGCCATATTCGTGTAAACTCGGTAATAATCTGTTAGCTCAACGTATTGTATTTAAAGCGCTTACCTGTGAGAGGGTAGCGGCTTGCAGGCAATACAGGCGATGAGTGTTAATCGTCTATTCCATTCGCTGAGCGGCGCTACCTTGCGCAACGTATCCGGATACTCAGCAGGTATATAGATGGATTAACATCTGGACGTCTATTCTAGGTCATTTATTCATCCCTTTTCCAGCGATTTTTGTTGGCCGCAACAGCAGTGAAACGGAAGAAATGGCAATAATTCCTGACATCCGCGTCAAGAATGCTATTTTTATTTTGCATTTACCCCCTGTTGTCGGTATAAAACGGCGCGCGCGGCTTCCCCGTTTCGCTAATAACGCGAAGGGTGAAAAAAAGCGCACGACGAATGTTCGTGTCGCCACTTCCAGCCGGGTTGAGCATTAACCATTAGCTTTGCTTGTCGCTTGCCCATTAAAGGCTGGCGTGGAGGTGATACGAAATAATGAATCGGAGTAATCTGCAGAATCTGTCACACCGTTCTGGTGTACTGTTGTCCCTCTCAACCTGCATCCCTTTTTTGCAAACCTGCCGATGTTATACCCATCTCGGCGCTTCTCAGGATTCCCGGGCCGGTTAAGGCTTGTGATAACTGAACAAGGGCGCTCTTGCTAAGCAAGAGTTTTCTCGTGGTTTCGTCGAACCTGTCATACAGCGTTCGGATACGTGTTTTACAATGATATGAATAAGAAACCGGTCGCACAGCGGGGCGGTCAGCGTACTATGCTGTCATGCCCGGTTGTTTATGGGTTGTTATCGCAATTTAACGCTGCGATAGTAGTCAACTACTCTATGCCCGACGGTATCGGGTATACACTTTCAACAGAGTTTGAGGTTCGTTATGTCTGACGACATGTCTTCGATTTCGCCTTCGTCAGCAGGCGAACAGGGTGTACTACGTTCCATGCAGGAGGTTGCAATGAGTTCTCAGGAAGCCAGCAAGATGCTGCGCACCTACAACATTGCCTGGTGGGGCAATAACTACTACGACGTCAATGAACTGGGCCATATCAGTGTCTGCCCGGATCCCGACGTCCCACAGGCGCGCGTCGATCTTGCCAGCCTGGTGAAGGCGCGCGAAGCGCAGGGGCAGCGTTTGCCCGCACTGTTCTGCTTCCCACAGATTCTGCAACACCGTTTGCGTTCCATTAACGCGGCGTTTAAGCGTGCGCGTGAATCCTATGGTTATAAAGGTGATTACTTCCTGGTTTATCCGATCAAGGTTAACCAGCATCGTCGCGTTATCGAAACGCTTATCCATTCCGGCGAGCCGCTGGGTCTGGAAGCCGGCTCTAAAGCCGAGCTGATGGCCGTACTGGCGCATGCGGGCATGACCCGCTCGGTGATCGTGTGCAACGGTTACAAAGACCGTGAATACATTCGCCTGGCGCTGATTGGCGAAAAGATGGGCCATAAGGTTTATCTGGTCATTGAGAAGATGTCTGAAATCGCCATCGTGCTGGAAGAAGCCGAGCGTCTGAACGTTGTTCCGCGCCTGGGCGTACGTGCGCGTCTGGCGTCGCAAGGTTCCGGTAAATGGCAATCCTCGGGCGGTGAAAAATCCAAGTTCGGCCTGGCGGCAAACCAGGTTCTGCAACTGGTTGAAATGTTGCGTGAGCGTGGCCGTCTGGACAGCATTCAGCTGCTGCACTTCCACCTGGGTTCGCAGATGGCGAACATTCGCGATATCGCGACAGGCGTACGTGAATCTGCGCGTTTCTACGTTGAACTGCACAAGCTGGGTGTGAATATTCAGTGCTTCGACGTAGGTGGCGGTCTGGGTGTCGATTATGAAGGGACCCGCTCGCAGTCTGACTGCTCCGTTAACTACGGCCTGAACGAATACGCCAACAACATTATCTGGGCGATTGGTGATGCCTGTGAAGAGCATGGATTACCGCATCCAACCGTGATCACCGAATCCGGTCGTGCCGTAACGGCGCACCATACCGTGCTGGTATCCAATATTATCGGGGTTGAGCGTAGCGAAACGTCCGAAGCCACGCCGCCACAGGATGATGCGCCTCGTTCCCTGCAAAATATGTGGGAAACCTGGCAGGAGATGCACGAGCCTGGCACGCGCCGCTCCCTGCGCGAATGGCTGCACGACAGCCAGATGGATCTTCATGATATTCATGTCGGTTATTCATCCGGTTCGTTCAGCCTTCAGGAACGTGCGTGGGCTGAACAGCTGTATCTGAATATGTGTCATGAAGTGCAGAAACAGCTCGATCCAAGCAACCGCGCACATCGTCCTATCATCGACGAACTGCAGGAACGTATGGCGGATAAAATCTACGTCAACTTCTCGCTGTTCCAGTCCATGCCGGATGCCTGGGGTATCGATCAACTGTTCCCAGTCCTGCCGCTCGAAGGGCTGAATCGCGCACCGGAACGCCGTGCGGTACTGCTGGATATCACCTGTGATTCCGACGGTGCTATCGATCACTATGTGGACGGCGACGGGATTGCGACCACCATGCCGATGCCGGAATACGATCCAGAGAACCCGCCAATGCTGGGCTTCTTTATGGTTGGCGCGTATCAGGAAATCCTGGGCAACATGCACAACCTGTTCGGCGATACCGAAGCGGTTGACGTGTTTGTATTTCCGGACGGCAGCGTGGAAGTTGAATTGTCCGACGAGGGCGATACCGTTGCGGATATGCTGCAATATGTACAGCTCGATCCGAACACGTTGCTCACTCAGTTCCGCGATCAGGTGAAAAACACCGGGCTGGACGATGCGCTGCAACAGCAGTTCCTCGAAGAGTTTGAAGCCGGTCTTTACGGGTACACCTACCTGGAAGACGAGTAAGTCATCGGTTGCGTCTGCCTGGCATATACTGTCGGTATGCAGACGCTTGAACCCGGCTCTAAACGCGGCGATAATTACGCCAACAAACTGACTCTAATCAATCCCTTCCTCGTCGGGCTTAACGACGCGGAGGGGATTTTTTTTACATCGACTTTATTAAAGAGGTCATATCAATGAGCACCTTAGGCCATCAATACGATAACTCGCTGGTATCCAACGCCTTTGGTTTTTTGCGTTTACCAATGAATTTCCAACCTTATGACAGCGATGCTGACTGGGTAATCACGGGCGTCCCTTTTGATATGGCGACCTCAGGCCGCGCCGGTGGCCGTCACGGGCCGGCTGCAATCCGCCAGGTGTCCACCAACCTCGCGTGGGAACATAACCGTTTCCCGTGGAACTTCGACATGCGCGAACGCCTGAACGTCGTGGACTGCGGCGATCTGGTTTACGCATTTGGCGATGCCCGCGAAATGAGCGAAAAACTGCAGGCGCATGCTGAAAAACTGCTGGCGGCCGGTAAACGTATGCTCTCTTTCGGCGGCGACCACTTTGTCACCCTGCCGCTGCTGCGGGCGCACGCAAAACATTTCGGCAAAATGGCGCTGGTGCATTTTGATGCCCACACCGACACCTATGCCAACGGCTGCGAATTCGACCACGGCACCATGTTCTACACCGCGCCGAACGAAGGCCTGATCGATCCGAACCATTCTGTACAGATTGGTATTCGTACCGAGTTTGATAAAGATAACGGCTTTACCGTTCTGGATGCCTGCCAGGTGAACGATCGCGGCGTTGACGACATCATTGCTCAGGTGAAGCAAATCGTTGGCGATATGCCAGTTTATCTGACCTTCGATATCGACTGCCTGGATCCGGCATTTGCACCGGGAACCGGTACGCCGGTGATTGGCGGCCTGACGTCCGATCGCGCCATCAAACTGGTACGCGGCCTGAAGGATCTGAATATCGTGGGGATGGATGTCGTGGAAGTGGCGCCGGCTTACGATCAGTCAGAAATTACGGCGCTGGCTGCTGCAACCTTAGCGCTGGAAATGCTGTATATCCAGGCTGCCAAGAAAGGCGAGTAATCTGGCTTTTTTGCTGGCTGATTGAACCTGGCCAGCGCTCGCCATCCTCACGTACTGTGTACGCTTCGGTGGGTGCGCGCTGACCGGGTTCATATTGTCTGCGCCAGTGACGCAAGACTGAAAAAGATGATAAGCGCCTTGCGGCGCTTTTTTATTTACTTAATCCCATCTGCTTTCATGCGATCGCGAATATGCTGGGCGCGCTCGGCTGAAGCCGGGTGATCGTCAAACATGGAGCTTTGACGGCCCGCTTCCAGTGACGTGAGTTTCTCAAAGCTGGTGGCCAGGCCAATAGGGTTGATCCCACGTTTGCGCAATAGATCGTAGGAGTAATCATCCGCTTCGGATTCCTGACGCTGGGAGAATTGCGCGTTCACCAGTTTCTCGCCTAAATCGCCAAGCTGTGACTGCGACAGGCTGCCAATGACGCCGCCTGCGGACGCGGCGGCAACGCGTGCGGCGTTAGTGCCGAGCGCAACCTGCATGCCTTTTTTCACATGGCCCAACGCAACGTGGCCCATCTCATGACCAATCACTGCTTCGACTTCGTTATCGTTCATCATGTCCATCAACCCGCTATAGACGCGGATACAGCCGTTCGCCATGGCGAAGGCGTTGACGTCTTTTGCCATGTAAACCTTATAGTTCACCGGCTGGCCGTTGATGTTATCGCCCAGCGCGGCGGCGATGGTATTCAGACGCTGTGCGTACTGGCTGCCCGCAGGCGCAATAGTCGCTTTGCTGTCCATTTCTTTACAGGCTTCATCGCTGAGCGTCTTCACCTGGGCATCGCTTAAGGTATACGCCTGAAACGCCTCCGCGCCGGAGGAGAGCAGGCCGTTCGAGTCCATATTCTGGCAACCGCTCAGCAGAGCAACGGCCACCAGGCCTGGCAATATCGCGCGCATCTTCATGTGTAGGCTTCCGCTAATAAAATGTGTCGTAATCAATATTATTCGGCTCGTTAACGCGCCGGTAACACTCAGTATAAAGAACAGCAGACAGTCTGGGCGAGAAGCTTGCGCAAGCTGCGAGAAGGATCCAGAGATTTCTTAGGAGGCAAAAGGATGCTCCATGTACATAGAAAGCCGCTTGGGTTACATTGTGGGTCAAATTTTCGGGGCGTAGCCCAAAACGCGCGATCGTCAAGCCGTTAACAGGTTTCGCCCTTTAACTATCCGATCTGGAGTCAAAATGTCCTCTCGTAAAGAGCTTGCCAATGCTATTCGTGCGCTCAGCATGGACGCAGTACAGAAAGCCAAATCCGGTCACCCGGGCGCCCCGATGGGCATGGCTGACATTGCCGAAGTCCTGTGGCGTGATTTCCTGAACCATAATCCAACTAACCCGGCCTGGGCCGACCGCGACCGCTTTGTGCTGTCTAACGGCCACGGCTCAATGCTGATCTATAGCCTGCTGCACCTCACCGGCTATGACCTGTCTATCGACGAGCTGAAAAACTTCCGTCAGCTGCACTCTAAAACCCCGGGCCACCCGGAAGTGGGTTACACCGCCGGTGTGGAAACCACGACCGGTCCGCTGGGCCAGGGTATTGCCAATGCCGTGGGTATGGCGATTGCTGAGAAGACCCTTGCGGCGCAGTTTAACCGTCCTGGCCACGACATTGTTGACCACTTCACCTACGCCTTTATGGGCGACGGCTGCATGATGGAAGGCATCTCTCATGAGGTGTGCTCTCTGGCCGGTACGCTGAAGCTGGGCAAACTGGTAGCGTTCTATGACGATAACGGCATCTCCATTGATGGCCACGTAGAAGGCTGGTTTACCGACGACACCGCGAAACGCTTTGAAGCTTACGGCTGGCACGTTGTACGCGGCGTGGATGGTCACGATGCAGATGCGATTAAACGCGCTGTGGAAGAAGCCCGCGCAGTGACTGACAAACCGTCCCTGCTGATGTGCAAAACCGTTATCGGCTTCGGTTCGCCGAACAAAGCTGGCACCCATGACTCGCACGGCGCCCCGCTGGGTGACGCAGAAGTGGCATTGACCCGTGAAGCGCTGGGCTGGAAACACGCCGCCTTTGAAATCCCGTCTGACATCTATGCGCAGTGGGATGCCAAAGAAATGGGCCAGGCGAAAGAAGCCGCATGGAATGAGAAGTTCGCGGCCTATGCGAAAGCCTTCCCTGAGCTGGCGGCTGAGTTTACCCGCCGTATGAAAGGCGACATGCCGGCTGATTTCGATGCCAAAGCCAGTGAATTTATCGCGAAACTGCAGGCGAACCCGTCCAAAATCGCCAGCCGTAAAGCCTCCCAGAACGCCATTGAAGCCTTTGGTCCGCTGCTGCCGGAATTCCTCGGCGGTTCCGCTGACCTGGCACCCAGCAACCTGACCCTGTGGTCCGGTTCGAAAGCCATCAACGAAGACGCAGCGGGTAACTATATCCACTACGGCGTTCGTGAATTCGGGATGACCGCGATTGCCAACGGTATCGCGCTGCACGGCGGTTTCCTGCCGTACACCTCTACCTTCCTGATGTTTGTTGAGTATGCCCGTAACGCGGTGCGTATGGCGGCGCTGATGAAACAGCGTCAGGTGATGGTCTATACCCACGACTCCATCGGTCTGGGCGAAGACGGCCCAACTCACCAGCCGGTAGAGCAGACCGCTTCCCTGCGCCTGACCCCGAACATGTCTACCTGGCGTCCGTGCGACCAGGTTGAATCCGCGGTTGCGTGGAAATACGGCGTTGAGCGTCAGGACGGCCCGACCGCGCTGATCCTCTCCCGCCAGAACCTGGCTCAGCAGGAGCGTAGCGAAGAGCAGCTGGCGAATATCGCTCGCGGTGGTTACGTGCTGAAAGATTGCGACGGTCAACCGCAGCTGATTTTCATCGCCACCGGTTCTGAAGTTGAACTGGCTGTCGCGGCATGGGAACAGCTGTCAGCGGAAGGCGTGAAGGCGCGTGTCGTTTCTATGCCGTCTACTGATGCGTTCGAGAAGCAGGATGCCGCTTACCGTGAATCCGTGCTGCCGAAAGCCGTATCTGCGCGTGTTGCCGTGGAAGCGGGTATCGCTGACTACTGGTACAAATACGTGGGCCTGAACGGCGCGGTTGTCGGTATGACCACCTTCGGTGAATCCGCACCGGCAGAGCTGCTGTTTGAAGAGTTCGGCTTCACGGTAGAAAACGTCGTCGCGAAAGCAAAAGAACTGCTGTAATTACTTTTACCGTTAAAAACGGGTCGCTACGGCGGCCCGTTTTTTATTTGAATTCAATTTATTTTTATCTCCGCAATGGCTTTTTAGAGATATTAATCACAAATTCGACATTTAATGATGTTCGTAGTTTGCAATGCAAGTCACAAAATAACTGTTGCATTATAATTTAATGCTCTCAACAAATTGATTTTAAAGATTTTATAAAAAATCGGTTTTTGCCGTGTCAGTATTTTCCCTGAATTGATTTCACTTAGCTGCACGAGTATTTTGTTTTTGGCGCTCACTCTTGCCCTAAAAATAAAATAAGGAAAATGTATGCGGCTGATTGATTACTTTCCTGAATCATCTATCTCAATAAAAAATTCAGCAAAGAACTGGCAGGAAGCTATTGATATTTCCATGTCATCATTGCTGGCTAATCATTATATAACTTCGGATTATATTAAGGCTATTAAAGATTCAACGCTCACTAATGGCCCTTATTATATTTTGGCGCCAGGCGTCGCTATGCCACATGCCCGACCGGAATGCGGAGCGATAAAAACAGGAATGTCATTAACGCTTCTAAAACAGGAAGTGACGTTTGCCGACGATAATGAAGGGATTAAATTATTAATCGGGTTGTCGGCTGCTGATTCCGATTCACACATCGGCGCTATTCAGGCCCTGAGCGAATTATTATGTGAAGAGGAAGCCCTTACCGCGTTATTAGCGGCAAAATCAGAAAAACAACTGGCGGATATTATCGCCCGCGCATAACTGACAATCTCCTTTCAGGATTTTATTATGGAAAACAAGTCTGCTCGTGCCAAAGTCCAGGCTTTTGGCGGGTTTTTGACTGCGATGGTCATTCCCAACATTGGTGCTTTTATTGCCTGGGGATTTATTACCGCATTATTTATTCCAACCGGCTGGATGCCAAATGATCAGTTCGCCAAAATTGTTGGACCGATGATTACCTATTTATTGCCCGTCATGATTGGCTCTACCGGGGGGCATCTGGTGGGAGGCAAGCGTGGCGCAGTCATGGGTGGGATTGGTACTATTGGCGTGATTGTGGGCGCGGATATTCCGATGTTCCTTGGCGCTATGGTAATGGGTCCACTCGGCGGTTGGGTGATTAAGCATATCGACCGTCTGCTTGAAAAACGCATTCCAGCCGGTTTTGAGATGGTTATAAATAACTTCTCTCTCGGTATTACGGGAATGATCTTATGCTTGCTGGGGTTTGAAGTGATTGGCCCGGCGGTGCTTGTGGCCAATAATTTTGTGAAAGGATGCATTGAAGCATTGGTGCATGCGGGCTATCTGCCATTGCTATCAGTGATCAACGAACCAGCAAAAATCCTCTTTTTGAATAATGCTATCGATCAGGGTGTGTATTACCCGCTGGGAATGCAACAAGCCTCAGAGACCGGGAAATCAATTTTCTTCATGGTGGCCTCAAACCCTGGGCCGGGTCTGGGTTTATTACTCGGCTTTACTTTCTTTGGTAAAGGGATGAGCAAGAAGTCCGCGCCAGGGGCGATGATTATCCACTTCCTTGGCGGTATCCATGAATTGTATTTCCCCTATGTGTTGATGAAGCCTCTGACGTTGATTGGCATGATTGCCGGGGGAATGACCGGGACATGGGTGTTTCATTTATTAAACGGTGGGTTAGTGGCAGGCCCGAGTCCGGGATCAATATTCGCTTATCTGGCATTGACGCCAAAAGGCTCATTCCTGGCAACGATTGCAGGTGTCACAGCGGGAACAGTGGTAACTTTTGTTATTACCGCGTTAATCCTGAAAATGGAAAAGAACCTCGAAACAGAAAATGAAGATGGCTTTGCTGAATCGTCCCGAACCGTCAAGGCAATGAAGCAGGAAGGTCAATTCGCTTATAAAAATATCAAACGTGTTGCGTTTGTTTGTGATGCGGGAATGGGGTCCAGTGCAATGGGCGCCACCACTTTTCGAAAGCGTCTGGAAAAAGCGGGGCTGGATATTAATGTCACGCATTATGCGATCGAAAACGTGCCGCCAGATGCCGACATTATTGTCACCCATGCCAGTCTTGAAGGTCGCGTTAAACGTGTGAGTGAAAAACCATTAGTACTGATCAAAAACTATATTGGCGATCCACTCCTGGATGACTTATTTAAGCGCCTTACCGCGAATTAATCTTCAGCTATTTTTGGAGTGAATATGAAAACGAAAGTTGCTGCCATCTATGGCAAGCAGGATATTCGTATCCGCGAATTTGAATTGCCTGCTATTACAGAAAACGAATTGTTAGTGAGCGTAATATCCGACAGCGTGTGTTTATCTACCTGGAAAGCGGCTACGCTGGGAAGCGAGCATAAACGCGTGCCGGACGATCTGGAAAATCACCCGGTTATTACCGGACATGAGTGTGCAGGCATCATTGTAGAAGTGGGTAAAAACCTTACCCATCGTTATAAGAAAGGCCAGCGTTTTGTTTTACAGCCAGCAATGGGATTGCCAAGTGGATATTCGGCGGGATACAGCTACGAATATTTTGGCGGCAATGCGACGTATATGATTATCCCGGAAGTGGCCATTAATCTGGGCTGTGTTTTACCGTATCACGGCTCTTATTTTGCCGCTGCATCCCTGGCCGAACCAATGTGCTGCATCATTGGTGCTTATAACGCGAACTATCACACCACGCCTTACGTTTATGAGCATCGTATGGGAATTAAGCCGGGGGGAAACATTGCGCTTCTGGCATGTGCCGGACCGATGGGAATAGGCGCAATAGATTACGCCATTAACGGTCCCATTCAGCCTTCGCGGGTGGTGGTGGTTGATATTGATGAGGTGCGACTCACCCAGGCGAAAAAACTGTTGCCCGTTGAGCTGGCGGCGAAAAAAGGGATTGAGCTTATCTACGTGAATACCCGCGGTATGGATAACCCTGCGGCGACGTTGCGTGCGTTAACCCAGGACGCAGGTTTTGATGATGTCTTTGTGTATGCGGCCGTACCCGCCGTCGTTGAAATGGCCGACGATCTTCTGGGGGAAGACGGTTGCCTGAATTTCTTTGCCGGCCCTACTGACAGTCATTTCAAAGTGCCGTTTAATTTTTATAACGTGCATTACAACAGCACCCACGTTGTCGGGACGTCGGGTGGTTCAACGGATGATATGAAAGAGGCCATCGCGCTCAGTGCTACCGGCCAGCTACAACCGTCGTTTATGGTGACACATATTGGCGGGCTTGATGCCGTTCCAGAAACCGTTCTGAACTTACCCAACATCCCAGGCGGTAAAAAGCTGATTTATAACGGGGTGACGATGCCGTTAACCGCCATTGCTGATTTTGCGGAGAAAGGGAAAACGGACCCCTTATTCAAAGAACTGGCGCGGCTGGTAGAGGAGACGCACGGCATCTGGAATGAAAAGGCCGAAAAATACCTGCTGGCGCAGTTCGGCGTGGATACCGGGGAGGCGGCGCTATGATGTCGCTGGCATGGCCGCTCTTTCGCATTACGGAGCAGGCCGCACTGGCCGCCTGGCCGCAAACCGGGTGCGGTGATAAGAACAAGATTGATGGTCTGGCGGTGACGGCGATGCGGGAAGCGTTGAACAGCATTGCTATCCGTGGGCGCATCGTCATTGGCGAAGGGGAAATTGATCGTGCGCCGATGCTGTGGATTGGCGAGGAAGTGGGAAGCGGCATTGGACCCGAGGTAGATATCGCCGTCGACCCCATTGAAGGAACCCGCATGGTGGCGATGGGGCAAAGCAACGCGCTGGCTGTAATGGCGTTCGCCCCCCGCGGCAGTTTGTTGCACGCCCCGGATATGTACATGAAAAAACTGGTGGTTAACCGGTATGCGAAAGGGGCAATCAATCTGGCGCTGCCGTTGGCGGAGAATCTGCGTAATGTAGCTGATGCGTTGGGCAAACCCCTTGAGCGATTGCGCATGGTGACGCTGGATAAACCGCGACTTCAGCCGGCGATTGCCGAGGCGACGCGGCTTGGGGTTAAAGTCTTTGCTCTGCCCGATGGGGATGTGGCCGCCAGTGTGCTGGCCTGTATGCAGGAAAATCCCTATGACCTGATGTATACAATCGGCGGCGCGCCAGAAGGGGTGATTTCCGCCTGTGCGGTTAAAGCGCTGGGGGGCGATATGCAGGCTGAGCTGATCGATTTTTGCGAAGCGAAAGGTGACAGCGCGGATAACCGTCTGATTGCGGCGCAGGAACATCAGCGCTGCGCGGAGATGGGCGTCGGGATCAACCGTATCTATACGCTCGATGAACTGGTTGCGGGGAATACCATCCTTTTCAGCGCAACGGGTGTGACGGGCGGCGATCTTGTTAAAGGGATCCAACAGGTTGCGAATGGTGTGCGCACGCAAACTTTACTGATCGGCGGCGCGGATCGAACGTGTAATATAATAGACTCTCTGCATTCATGGTGACTTATCGGGAAACGAATGACGACGCTGACAGAAGACGATGTGCTTGAGCAACTGGATGCTCAACGTGACTTACGTTCGTTTATGACGACGGCACATACCATTTTGCTCCAGGGCATTAAGCGCTTTTTGCCGTCGCTGTTCGTGAATAACGATGAAGAGATCGTGGAATATGCAGTGAAGCCGTTACTCGCGCAGAGCGGGCCACTTGATGATATTGAGGTTGCGTTACGGCTGATTTATGCGCTCGGAAAAATGGATAAATGGCTTTATGCCGATATCACCCATTTCTCCCGGTTCTGTCAGTACCTGAACGAGCAGGAGACTGTCCCCGGTTTTGCCGATGACATTACCTGGGATTTTATCAGCAACGTAAACAGCATTACCCGCAACGCGACGCTCTACGGTGCGCTGGAGTCGATGAAATTTGCCGACTTTGCTGCGTGGTCCGAGGTGCGATTTAGCGCAATGGTCAAGACGGCAATGGCGCTGGCAGTGACGGCGATTTTAAAGGAATTAACGCCGTGAAAATCGAACTAACGGTTAATGGGCTACAGGTTGAAGCACATTACCACGATGATGAGATAACGAATGTCCATAAGCCGTTATTACAACAGCTGGCGAAAATACATGCTGATAATCCGCAGCGACGTACGATAGTTTTTCTCTGCGCGCCGCCGGGTACGGGTAAATCGACACTGACAACGTTCTGGGAGCATCTCTCACATCAGGACCCAAACCTGCCGAAGATTCAGACGTTGCCAATGGATGGTTTTCATCACTACAACAGCTGGCTGGATGCCCATCATCTGCGGGCGTACAAAGGGGCGCCGGAAACCTTTGATGTTGAAAAACTCGCGCAGAATCTGCGTCAGATAAGGGACGGAGAAGGTTTCTGGCCGCAGTATGACCGGCAAAAACACGATCCGGTAGAAGAAGCAATATGGGTGACCGCGCCGATTGTGATTGTTGAGGGAAACTGGTTATTGCGGAATGACGAAAGATGGCGAGCATTAGCTGAGTTTTGTGATTACTCGCTGTTTATTCGCGCCCCTGCCAACGCGCTCCGGACCCGACTGGTAGGCCGTAAGCGGGCTGGTGGGTTGTCACAGGCTGATGCTGAGGCGTTTTACGCGCGTACCGACGAACCGAATGTTCGTCGGGTACTTGAAGAGAGCCAGCCTGCCGATGTTACGCTGGAGATGACAGCGACGGGTGAATATCGGGTTGCGTGAGTTTTTTGTTATGCAATCGAACCACCCGCGAGAAATGGCGCTGCGTAAATGCAGCGTCATGACTAATGGCGACAACACTTGTGCCACGCGCCCGGCATTCCGCCAGCCAGCGCTCGAAGACGCCAAGCCAGTGCGTATCAAAATCCCGGCTGGGTTCATCCAGTAACAGGATTGCCGGGGCAAGCGCCTCCAGACTGGCAACAGCCACCATTCGGCGCTGCGCAGTATGCAGATCCAGCGGATGCGCGTCCGCGACGTCCTCCAGTTGACACATTCGCAATGCCGCCGCAGTGCGTTGCGCAACTTCAGATGCGGGGCGCTTCTGCAGGCGTAGCCCGAATGCAACTTCCTCTGAGACTTTACTGTGAAAAATTTGATTTTCAGCTTCCTGAAACAGGACGCCGAGTAGGGTGGCGCGCTCCCTGTTTTTCAGTTGCGCCATTGCGCGGTTTTGAACCGCGATCGTGCCGGAGGAGGGCATAAGCAGCCCCGCCATGATGCGCAGCAGCGTGGATTTTCCCGCGCCATTATCGCCCGTCAACGCCAGCCATTCGCCTTCCCGGAGTTCAAGTGAGATATCGCATAAGCAGTCATCGGCGGCGTTCGGCCAGCGATAGGTTATCTGGTTGAGCGTTAGCATAGCGGTGACAGTACTCCGTCGCGCAGTTGCCATGCCTGCTGGCAGTGGCTGAGAAAAGGAGAATGATTGCGCTCGAAAAACACGACCAAAGCATGCTGTTTCTGCGCCCAGTGTTGCAGTCTCTCCAGCAGCATTGCCGTGGCCTGAGCCGTCAGGCGACTGAATGCCTCATCCAGAATCAATATTCTGGGCTCCATGGCGAGCGCACTGGCAATAACAACCCGCTGGGTTTCACCGCCGGACAGTGTTCCGGGATGACGATGGCGCAACGGTTGGCATTCTGTCAGTGTCAGTGCAGCATCGATGCGGTGTATAATTTCCGCTTCGGTAAGACAAAGGTTTTCCGGGCCAAACGCCACTTCCTCTTCAACGCTAAACGTACAGCCGGAAAGCTGGAGGTAGGGCGATTGCTGTACAAGCTGGATGGTACTCGACTGTTCGACGAGTGACAGTTGGCCGATGGGGTTACCCAGCAATGTGCCTGTGCCCTCAATTTCTCCGGGAAGAAAATCGGGATACCAGCCTGCCATCAGTTGCGCCAGTGTACTTTTTCCGCTGCCATTATCGCCAAAAATGGCCACCATACCGGGTTGGTCGTAGTGAAAATCGAAGCAGGCCGGTGTGCGCTGGGAATGTGTTTGGTGATAGCGAAACTGCTCTAACGTAACCATATCCAGACTCCTGTCTCGGCTATCATCAGTATTACCATGCCGTAGCGGGCCAGACGTTGTAGCGTGCTGTCAGGCGGAGCCCACAACGTAGTGCGTGTGCGATGCAGACGAAATCCCCGCATATCCAGCGCCGCGCCGCGGACGGTTAAATCGTTGAGCGCATTATGGGTGAGCGGCACAATTAAGGCCGGCATGGCGCGCAAACGGCGATGCCAGGCTTCATCCAGCGGAACGCCTCGTGCACGCTGCGCCTCATGAATAATTGCTAACTGGCGTTTAAGCTGTTCCACAACCAGCAGCGGCCCGGCGAAAACATAGGCGATGCCAGGTGGCAGGCGGCTGGCAAACAGGGCACGGGTAAATTTGCGGGCCGGAACCCATGCCATCCACAGTTGCGAGGTGGAGACAATCGCCAGAATCCGTAGCCACAGCGTAATCGCGTCGGCCCAACGTTGTGGATCGCGTGGATGCCCGCTGATCCATTCGGTGAGCCATCCTCCGTGCACCAGCCACAGTCCTGCGCCCAGTGAAAACATCAGCCAGGCGACATAACGCGCCCGCAGGCGGGTCGACCGAAACACTAACAGCGAGGCGAACGTTGTTGCGCTATAAACGGCCAGGATCGCCCCGGCAGGCAGCAGGAGCGTGGTACAAGCCGCCCACGCCCACAGCGTTAAAGAGGTAAATGGATGCATTTACCGTACAGCCGACATCGCCGGGAAATGGCGAGCCGTACGTTGAGGAAGCTGACGCAGCAGGATCCAGACAATTACCGCCGTCAGGATTTTATCGACCAGGTTGGCGCCCAATACCGTCAAGGCCACTGATTCGACCAGGTTCTGGCCCATAGAGTGCATCCAGGCGACCAGCAAATCCGCGCCGCTGCCGGTCACACCTGCAAACAGCGCAGTACGGATAGGCACCGCCACAACGGTTACCGCAAGGGTAATGACGACGCCGCTGAGGATGACCTTCGGCAGTGTACGGAACCAGCCAGCTTTCGCCAGCCATCCGGCCACCAGACCGATGACCATCGCCACAGGCGCAAAGGCGGCAGCGATGGGATCGGTCAGTAATCCCCAGATTAAATTGGTAATAAGCCCGGTTAACATGCCAATCAGCGGACCAAGCAGTACGGCGCTAATTAACGTACCGATGGAATCGAGAAAGACAGGCAGCTTGAGCATGCTGATAAGTTGCCCACCGATCATGTTAATGGCGACGGCGATAACGATGAGTGCCAGAGATTGACTTGAAAATTGGCGCTGAGCCATAAATTGACCTCTATTTATAGGGATTCGGAACGTGTGTTGACGACCAGTTCTTCGTAACCGGAAATTGCACAAGGTTGGCGGCTGAACGCGAGTTCCGTTAACTCGCCGATAATGATTTCAAGCGTGGTGCGAACAGTGCTGCCGGGCATCATATGGCCCCCCAGCATCGCGCCATGGGGATCGGAAATGGAGAGGTGCAGATGCTCACCGGTGAGCTCCAGTGTTCCGCTCATTGAAATCACCTCATAGGTTCCGCAGAGCAGGGTGGTTTCTTCCTGTCCTGCATAGCGCAGCGCGACATCGCTCAGGCTTCCGGTACACCCGGCAATCCAGGCGGCCTGAAGTTGATGATGCTGAATAAATGCGCGTAGCTGGCTGAGAACCTCGTCGCCGGGAAGGAGACGTAACGCATAGAAACGCGCCCCGGAAACAGGTGAAAAAGTAAGAGATGTTTGTGACATGGATTAGGGTTACTCCGAAACTCGGACGTGCGGCAAATAATACAGGCTCGTCACCAATGAATCGCTGATATAAATCAGAAAATGGCATTCAGAGGAAGTAACAAATTCGACCACCCTTATCAATAATTCTGCATTTGGAATAATTCACCGGGCAGATTTGCATAGAAATGTGATGTGGATCAGATATCAGTTTTTACACGGCGGTGAGGAATATCTTTTATTCCGCGTTTCGCTTATCCTAGCTGAAGCGTTTCAGTTAGTAATTTGCTCGACATTTAACCGATTGAAGCGCGTTTATGGTTAGCAAGGATTCCCCTGGTGACGTCGCTGCATTACCCTGTCAGCCACTTATTTCACCTGGAATGCCTCTATGACATTACGCATTGCGGTAAACGGATTCGGTCGTATCGGGCGCAACGTGGTTCGCGCGTTATACGAGTCCGGGCGGCGTGCGGAAATCACGCTGGTGGCGATAAATGAGCTTGCGGATGCACAAGGCATGGCGCACTTATTGAAGTATGACACCACGCATGGACGCTTTGCCTGGGATGTCCGCCAGGAATGTGAACAGCTCTGGATTGGCGATGATGGGGTTCGGCTCCTGCATCATCATGAGATTCAGGACTTGCCCTGGCGAGAGCTGGGCGTTGATGTGGTGCTGGACTGCACCGGGGTTTACGGATCGCGCGCTGATGGCGAAGCCCATCTGGCGGCAGGGGCGAAAAAAGTGCTCTTCTCCCACCCCGGCGGCAATGATTTAGATGCGACCGTGGTGTATGGCGTCAATCATGAGGCGCTCCTTGCGGAACATCGCATCGTTTCAAACGCCTCCTGCACCACCAACTGTATTATTCCGGTGATCAAGCTGCTCGATGAAGCCTTTGACATTGACTCCGGAACCGTGACGACGATCCACTCGGCCATGAACGATCAGCAAGTTATCGATTCCTGGCATACGGATTTGCGTCGTACGCGGGCAGCCAGCCAGTCGATAATTCCTGTCGATACGCGTCTGGCGGCGGGGATTACGCGTATTTTCCCCAAATTTAATGACCGTTTCGAGGCAATTGCGGTACGTGTGCCGACCATTAACGTCACTGCGATTGATTTAAGCGTGACGGTAAACAGGCCGGTAAAAGCGTGTGAAGTCAACGGGTTGCTGCAAAAAGCAGCGCGAGAGACATTTCGTGGTATAGTTGACTATACGGAACTACCGTTGGTCTCAAGCGATTTTAACCACGATCCGCACAGCGCCATTATTGATGGCACTCAAACGCGGGTTAGCGGTTCGCACCTGATCAAGACTCTGGTCTGGTGTGATAATGAATGGGGCTTTGCTAACCGTATGCTCGACACCACGTTAGCAATGGCCGCTCAAGGTTTCCGGTAAGGCGTAATTTGCGCCTGCAAAACTTTATGAATCAACGAGAGGATTCACCATGTCTGTAATTAAGATGACCGATCTGGATCTGGCTGGTAAACGCGTACTTATCCGTGCCGATCTGAACGTGCCGGTTAAAGAAGGTAAAGTGACTTCTGATGCCCGTATCCGTGCATCGCTGCCGACCATCGAACTGGCCCTGAAACAGGGTGCTAAAGTGATGGTGACCTCCCACCTGGGTCGTCCGACCGAAGGTGAGTACAACGAAGAATTCTCTCTGTTGCCGGTTGTTAACTACCTGAAAGACAAACTGTCTAACCCGGTTCGTCTGGCGAAAGACTACCTCGATGGTGTTGAAGTCGCTGAAGGCGAATTAGTGGTTCTGGAAAACGTTCGCTTCAACAAAGGCGAGAAGAAAGACGACGAAACCCTGGCGAAAAAATATGCCGCACTGTGCGACGTATTTGTCATGGACGCGTTCGGTACCGCGCACCGCGCGCAGGCGTCTACCCACGGCGTTGGCAAATTCGCTGAAATCGCTTGTGCAGGCCCGCTGCTGGCAGATGAGCTGGAAGCGCTGGGTAAAGCGCTGAAAGAGCCGGCTCGCCCGATGGTCGCTATCGTTGGCGGTTCTAAAGTTTCCACCAAACTGACTGTTCTGGATTCTCTGTCTAAAATCGCCGATCAGCTGATCGTCGGTGGCGGCATTGCCAACACTTTCGTGGCCGCACAGGGCCATAATGTGGGTAAATCCCTGTATGAAGCGGATCTGGTTGATGAAGCCAAACGTCTGCTGGGCACCTGCGACATTCCGGTTCCGACCGATGTTCGCGTAGCGACTGAGTTCTCTGAAACGGCTGAAGCGACCCTGAAATCTGTTAACGACGTCAAAGACGGCGAGCAGATTCTGGATATCGGCGATGTGTCTGCGCAGAAACTGGCTGACATCCTGAAAAACGCGAAAACCATCCTGTGGAATGGCCCGGTTGGCGTGTTTGAATTCCCTAACTTCCGTAAAGGTACCGAAATCGTGGCTAACGCTATCGCAGACAGCGAAGCGTTCTCCATCGCGGGCGGCGGCGATACGCTGGCGGCTATCGATCTGTTCGGTATCTCCGATAAAATTTCCTACATCTCTACTGGCGGCGGCGCATTCCTTGAATTCGTTGAAGGTAAAGTGCTTCCTGCCGTAGCTATGCTCGAAGAGCGTGCTAAGAAGTAAGCGTTGAACAGGCGGGGAAACCCGCCTGATTTTCAAATAACTTTTCTACCCCATGGATTGCCACGGCATGAAAACAGCGGGTAAAAGATAGTCGACGATACAGGACAACCTAAACATGTCTAAAATTTTTGATTTCGTAAAACCGGGCGTAGTAACGGGTGATGACGTACAGAAAATCTTCCAGGTTGCAAAAGAAAACAATTTTGCACTGCCGGCGGTTAACTGCGTAGGCACCGACTCCATCAACGCGGTACTCGAAACGGCTGCAAAAGTTAAAGCTCCGGTCATTGTCCAGTTCTCCAACGGCGGCGCTGCATTCATCGCAGGCAAAGGCCTGAAAGCAGAAGGGCAGCAGGCTGCTATTCTTGGCGCTATCTCCGGTGCGCATCATGTACACCAAATGGCTGAACACTACGGTGTGCCGGTAATTCTGCATACTGACCACTGCGCGAAGAAACTGCTGCCGTGGATCGACGGTCTGCTGGACGCGGGTGAAAAACACTTCGCGGCAACCGGTAAACCGCTGTTCTCTTCTCACATGATCGACCTGTCTGAAGAGTCTCTGGAAGAGAACATCGAGATCTGCTCTAAATACCTGGAGCGCATGTCCAAAATCGGCATGACGCTGGAAATCGAACTGGGTTGCACCGGCGGTGAAGAAGATGGTGTGGACAACAGCCACATGGACGCTTCCGCACTGTACACCCAGCCGGAAGACGTGGACTACGCGTACACCAAACTGAACGCTATCAGCCCGCGTTTCACCATCGCTGCTTCTTTTGGTAACGTCCACGGCGTTTACAAGCCGGGCAACGTGAAACTGACCCCGACTATCCTGCGCGATTCTCAGGAATATGTGTCCAAAAAACACAACCTGCCGCACAACAGCCTGAACTTCGTGTTCCACGGCGGTTCCGGTTCTTCCGCTCAGGAAATCAAAGATTCCGTCAGCTACGGCGTAATCAAAATGAATATCGATACCGATACCCAATGGGCAACCTGGGAAGGTATTCTGAACTACTACAAAACTAACGAAGCGTATCTGCAAGGTCAGTTGGGCAACCCGAAAGGCGAAGACCAGCCGAACAAGAAATACTACGATCCGCGCGTATGGCTGCGTGCTGCACAGACTTCCATGATCACCCGTCTGGAGCAGGCTTTCAAAGAACTGAACGCGGTAGACGTTCTGTAATTTGTGGCTTTAACGCTTGTTAATAAAAACCCGCCTCGTGCGGGTTTTTTGTTTTATGGCGCCGAACATTCTTAATCGCCGGCGATTCGTGTGACCAACTTGGCAGAGTTTCCTGTTTTTGCTTACCCTTTACAGACCTGCGATTCGAAGCCAGACGGCGATGACGGGCAAAATTTGATTACGCATAAGGAACAGTAAATGGAAGACATCAATGTTGTCGACAGCATCAACGGTGCAGGTAACTGGCTGGTGACCAACCAGGCACTGTTGTTGAGTTACGCAGTGAATATCGTGGCGGCGATTGCCATCATTATTGTCGGCATGATTGTGGCGCGCATTATTTCTAATACCGTGAATAAACTGATGCTGGCGCGTCATATTGACAGTACCGTCGCGGACTTCCTGTCTGCGCTGGTTCGCTACGGCGTCATCGCGTTTACACTGATTGCCGCGCTCGGACGGGTAGGTGTGCAAACCGCGTCGGTGATTGCGGTCCTCGGCGCAGCGGGGTTGGCCGTGGGGCTGGCATTGCAGGGATCGTTATCGAACCTGGCAGCAGGCGTACTGCTGGTCACGTTCCGCCCGTTCCGAACCGGAGAATATGTCGATCTTGGCGGCATTGCGGGTTCAGTACAACATGTACAAATTTTCTCTACCACGCTGATTACCGCAGACGGTAAGTATGTTGTAGTGCCGAATGGTAAAATTATTGCGGGTAACATTATCAACTTTTCCCGCCAGCCGGTGCGCCGTAATGAACTGATCATTGGCGTTTCATATGACGCCGATGTCGATCGCGTGCGCCAGATCCTGACCGACATCGTGATGTCTGATGAGCGTATTCTGCCGGATCGCGAAAGAACGGTGCGTATGAACGAGCTGGGCGCGTCTTCCATTAACTTTGTGATCCGCGCCTGGAGCAAAAGCAGCGATTTGCAGGAAGTTTACTGGGATGTGCTTGAACGGGCGAAGAAAGCGCTGGATGCCGAAGGCATTAGCATTCCGTATCCGCAGATGGATGTGAATGTGAAGCAGTCGTTTCAGTCCACACCAGTGCCCGTGAAAGCTGAAAAAACGCAGCCTGAACAGCCCGCTATCATTACCGACACCACGGCGCAGGATATAAAAGCCCCCTCGCTGGATAAATCCTCCGACGCCTGATCTTCCGAAGCCAGCTTCATGCTGGCTTTTTCATGGGCGTGTTTATTAGCGTTACTTATTAGCGATTAAAATTATGCGTTAGAGCTAATGACTATCACGCATTACACTGTTTTCCAGTGTTAAACATTTCAGGAAAACAGCGTGATAAGTTACTACTTTCAAGGGCTTGCTCTCGGTGCGGCGATGATCCTGCCATTAGGTCCACAAAATGCCTTTGTGATGAATCAGGGGATCCGTCGCCAGTACCATCTGATGATTGCGCTGTTGTGCGCCGTGAGTGATTTGGCGCTGATTTGCGCCGGTATCTTTGGCGGAAGTGCGATTCTGATGCAGTCCCCGTGGTTACTGGCGCTGGTCACCTGGGGTGGGGTCGGCTTTTTGCTGTGGTATGGCTGGGGCGCGTTTCGCACGGCGCTGAGCCAGAATATCGAACTGGCTAACGCAGAGGTCATGCGCCAGGGACGGTTACGTATTATTGGTACGCTGCTGGCTGTCACATGGTTAAACCCGCATGTCTATCTGGATACCTTCGTGGTGCTGGGCAGCTTAGGCAGCCAACTGGCTGAAGGGCCAAAACGGGCATTTGCGCTCGGCACCGTCAGCGCGTCGTTCCTGTGGTTTTTTGGGCTTGCTTTACTGGCCGCCTGGCTTGCGCCACGGCTGCGTACGGTCAAAGCGCAACGCATCATTAATGGCGTGGTGGGGCTGGTGATGTGGATTATCGCTTTCCAGCTGGCCAGAGAGGGCGTAGCCCATCTCATTGCCCTGATGAACTAATCTTTCTCTTATAGACATTCGCTTGCCACCGACTAAGCTAGCATGTGGCGTCTGGGCATATCCCGGACGTTTGGTCTGGAACATACACGGAGGAATAACAGTGAAGTTTAAAGTGATGGCCCTGGCGGCAATGATTGGCTTAAGCGCAGGCGCAGTGCAGGCGAATGAACTGCCGAACGGCCCGCATATTGTGACTTCAGGGACGGCAAGCGTCGATGCGGCACCTGATATCGCAACACTCGCTATCGAAGTGAATGTTTCAGCTAAAGACGCTGCAGCAGCGAAAAAACAGGCTGACGATCGCGTTGCGCAATACCTCTCTTTTCTCCAGGAAAATGGGGTAGAGAAGAAAGACATTAACTCGGCGAATTTGCGCACCCAGCCGGATTATGACTACCAGAACGGCAAAAGCATTCTGAAAGGTTATCGGGCTATCCGCACGGTCGAAGTGACCGTACGCCAGCTTGATAAGCTGAATAACCTGCTCGATGGCGCCTTAAAAGCGGGGCTGAATGAAATTCGCGCGGTCTCGTTAGGGGTGGCTAATCCGGAGCAGTATAAGGACAAAGCCCGCAAAGCGGCGATTGATGACGCCACGCATCAGGCTCAGCAGCTGGCGGAAGGCTTTAAGGGCAAACTGGGTCCGGTTTACAGCGTGCGTTATCACGTTTCCAATTATCAGCCGAGCCCGATGGTTCGTATGATGAAAGCGGAAGCGGCGGCACCTGCGGTGTCTGCACAGGAAACCTATGAACAGCCGACCATCCAGTTTGATGATCAGGTTGACGTCGTGTTTGAGCTCGAGCCCGGTCAGGGGCAGACCGCGGCGCCGTCGCAACCTGCGACGACAGCACCCGCGCAAACAGCGCAATAATCATAAAAAACCCGCCATCTGGCGGGTTTTTTTATACCTGGCGTAAGACCTTATGGCCATATTCCAGTAGCGCATCGGTCACGTTGCGCATCATACGGCTTTCTGGTGCAAACCGGTGCCAGTAGAGCATCCGTCGCTGGAACAGTCCCGGCGTCAGATCGATCAGTTCGCCGCTCGCCAGCTCTTTCTCAATTTGCAGGTGCGGGATCATACAGCAGGTGGTGCCCTGCCGGGCTAACTGAACAAAAGCCTCTGAAGAATTAACGATATGGCAGGGGACGCTGCCAGGCGACAGGTCGAAATTCTGTTGCAAAAATGCCTGATGCATATCGTCAAGATGGTCGAACGCCACGGCTGGCGCTTTAAGTAACGCGGCGCGGGTCACCCCGTTCGGGAAATAGCGCTCGGCAAATGCCCTTGAGGCGACAAACAGATAATCAAGCGCGCCCAGTTGATCCACCAGGCAGCTTGGCAGTGGCTGGGGCTGAATACTTACCGCGCCAACCACTTCTCCACGACGTAAACGCTCTTGCGTGCGGGTTTCATCTTCAACCTGCAAATTCAGGCGAATGGGCGAATCGACTAATACGGGCGCTAATGCGGGTAACAGCCAGGTCGCCAGACTGTCGGCGTTGACGGCCAGAGAAAGCAGCAGCGGCGTCGAACCGGTCTGTTCATCGCCCAGCCATTCGTCTTCCAGTAATTCCACCTGACGCAGCAGCGCCAACAGTTTTTGCCCTTGCTCGGTCGGACGCGGCGGAACGGTTCGTACCAGCAATGGCTGCCCGAACAGGTTTTCCAGTTGCTTAATCCGCTGGGATACAGCGGATTGCGTGATGCAAAGTTTTTGCGCCGCGCGCTCAAAGCCGCGTTCGCGAATGACAGCGTCCAGTGCCTGCAATGTTCTGTAGTCCGGGCGTTTCATGTATCGGGTGCGCTCCTGAATTCTCGTTATTCAGCACTATGACATAATTTTCCTGCGGTTTCCGACAAAAACAGAAACTGGCGCATATTTGGCGGTCCAATAGATACCCCTTTTCATCACGCCTTGTTCTATAATGCGCCTCAGTTTTCATACCACAGGCAAAAGACCATGACGCAGGATGAACTGAAAAAAGCAGTGGGTTGGGCGGCGCTCCAGTATGTGCAGCCTGGCACCATCGTTGGAGTGGGTACAGGATCGACCGCCGCACATTTTATTGATGCGCTTGGCACCATCAGGCATCAAATCGATGGCGCGGTTTCCAGCTCTGATGCTTCCACCGAAAAACTGAAAGCCCTTGGCATCACCGTATACGACCTTAACGAAGTGGATTCTCTCGGTATCTATGTGGATGGCGCTGACGAGATTAACGGTCATATGCAGATGATTAAAGGCGGCGGCGCAGCGCTGACCCGAGAAAAAATCATCGCCTCGGTGGCGGAAAAGTTCATTTGCATTGCGGACGCGTCCAAACAGGTCGATATTCTCGGTGCCTTCCCGTTACCGGTGGAAGTTATTCCGATGGCACGAAGCGCCGTGGCGCGTCAGTTGGTCAAGCTGGGTGGTCGTCCGGAATATCGTCAGGGTGTGTTAACCGATAACGGCAACGTCATTCTTGATGTGCATGGCCTTGAAATTATTGACCCTGTGGCCACCGAAAACGCTATTAACGGTATTCCCGGCGTCGTGACCGTTGGTCTGTTCGCCAACCGGGGTGCCGACGTGGCGCTTATTGGTACCGCCGACGGTGTAAAAACCATCGTGAAATAATCCGGTCAGGGCACGAAAGTGCCCTTTCACTGAAAAAAATTTCCCGCACGAATTTTGGTGACATCTGTCACAATTTAGCCGCGCTCCTGTTATTCCTTTCGCCTTTATTCTTTCATGCCATATTTTATTCTGGCTTTAGCCGCTGGATGATATTTCCTCAAAATCGTGACGCAAACGTTCATATTGCCGGGCCGCGAAATTTTGATATGTTGGCATAAGGGTGACTTATTACCCAGCACAACAATCAGCTCAGAAAAACAGGGTCGGGAAATGGCAAAAGTATCACTGGAAAAAGACAAGATTAAATTCTTACTGGTGGAAGGGGTTCACCAGAAAGCCATCGATAGCCTGCGCGCAGCAGGGTATACCAATATCGAATTTCATAAAGGCGCGCTGGACAGCGAGCAGTTGAAAGCCTCCATCCGTGATGCCCATTTCATCGGTCTGCGATCCCGTACCCAACTGACTGAAGAGATTTTCGCTGCGGCTGAAAAGCTGGTTGCGGTGGGGTGTTTTTGCATCGGCACAAACCAGGTAGATTTGCAGGCGGCGGCGCGTCGTGGCGTTCCGGTGTTTAACGCCCCGTTCTCCAATACCCGCTCCGTGGCGGAACTGGTGATTGGCGAGCTGTTGCTGTTACTGCGCGGCATTCCTGAAGCCAACGCCAAAGCGCACCGCGGTATCTGGAATAAACAGGCTGCGGGCTCTTTTGAAGCGCGTGGTAAAAAGCTCGGTATTATTGGCTATGGTCATATCGGGACCCAGCTTGGCATTCTTGCTGAGTCACTGGGGATGCATGTGTTTTTCTACGATATTGAAAGCAAACTGCCGCTGGGCAACGCCACGCAGGTTCAGCATCTTTCCGATTTGCTGAACATGAGCGATGTGGTGAGTCTGCATGTGCCGGAAAACGCGTCCACCAAAGATATGATTGGCGCAGAGCAGCTGGCGCTGATGAAGCCGGGCGCTTTGTTGATTAACGCCGCACGCGGCACGGTAGTGGATATTCCGGCGCTGTGCGATGCATTATCGCGCAAGCATCTGGCAGGCGCCGCCATTGACGTTTTCCCGACAGAGCCGGCTACCAACAGCGATCCGTTCCATTCGCCGCTGTGTGAATTCGACAACGTGATCCTGACGCCGCACGTGGGCGGTTCAACGCAGGAAGCCCAGGAAAACATCGGTCTTGAAGTGGCAGGTAAACTGGCTAAGTACTCCGATAACGGTTCAACGCTGTCGGCGGTGAATTTCCCGGAAGTTTCGCTGCCGCTACACGAGGGGCGCGTCAGCCGCTTGCTGCACATCCATGAAAACCGTCCTGGCATTCTGACCGCCATCAACAAGATTTTTGCAGAGCAGGGCGTGAACATTGCAGCCCAGTATCTGCAAACCACCTCGCAAATGGGCTACGTGGTTATCGATATTGATGCGGAAGAAGATGTGGCGCATAACGCACTGCTGGCGATGAAAGCCATTCCGGGCACCATCCGCGCGCGTCTGCTTTACTGATCTTTATGATGCAAAAAGCCCGCTTCGGCGGGCTTTTTTATGCCCACTGCCAGGTGGTGGTAGGCGTAATAACTGCGGGTAGAGGGATATCCCATTCTTCGACGGGCAGCGCATCTACCTGCTGGCAATCGTGGGCGTAACCCACAGGGAAGAGGCCATGCGCGCGCCAGTTTTGCAATGTGCGATCGTAAAAACCGCCGCCCATACCAAGACGTTGCCCTGTCGTGTCAAACGCCACCAACGGTGTAATTAGCACATCCAGCTTGTTCAGCGGTAATACGTGACGCACGTCCAGCGCAGGCTCATGGATTTTAAAATGATTGAGCACCAGGTCGCTGTCGGGAAAGTAACGCAAAAACAGCAAATTACCTGCGCTAAACGGATGAAGCACTGGCAGATAGACTTTTTTACCCGCGCGCCACAGCCCTTCTATCAGCGGTCGGGTATCCAGTTCGCCGTCAAAAGAGAGAAACGCGGCCACGGTTTGCGCTTCCACGACGGGAGCGAAGCCCATCATGCGTGCGGCTGCCTGTTGCGCGGCTTGTGTTTGCTGCTCGTGGGTAAGTGATTTTCGGCGTAATCTGATCTGTTGACGGATCTGCTGACGCGTTGAAAGGGGTAACGGCTGTTGGGTCATGAAAACGTATCCTTCAGTTCGAAGGTGTCGCTGGTGAAAATCAGGGTGAGGTAGGGAAGGGAATCTCCGAGATGCCGCCGCAGGCTGTAACCCTTGAACCCTTGGTTCAAGGTGAATGTGTCGTCATAGTCTTAAGGCTTCTCGGACGAACCGAGCATGCTCACCGACCATGGAGCGCCACATTCTTGTGGTATGAAATATCGGCTCAGGGGACTGGCCCGCTTGCGAACATCTCAGAGAAATTTTTTCTTCACGGTCACTCTACCATAGTAAACCCTGAAGTGTTATTCAAACTTAGGCCCTGTTCTCTCACTTATGCGACCTTGCTCAAGTAATGCCTGTTCAATGGTCTGCTGGAGCATTCTGATACGCTGTTCCATACTTTCAGCGTAGTCGCGAGTCTTGGCCTTTTCCTGCGTTAGCTCATAGCAAATGTTAAGTGCTGCGATGAAAACTAACTGCTCGGTATTTGTGACTCTAGTGCGAACTTTTAAATCTTGCAACCGTTGATTCAGCTCTTCTGCAGCCTGATTCAACGCATCTTTTTGTTCAGGCGGACAATTCACCCGCAGTGAACGCCCAAAAATTTGGATATCGACTGGTTGTGCAGACATTCCACCTTCCTGCTGTTGACTCGCCTGCTACCGCAGCCGGGGCTGCGAAGGGGCGACACTATAGCTACCCTTATATGAAGATACAAGCCCTTTTCTGGTATCCCCAGGGCCCAAAGTGGTAGCATAACACGAACTTTTCCTCCCAACGACGATGAATGCGCATGTCTATACAGAACGCTTTACCTGGCTACGATGACGTTAACCAGCTACTCACCCAACAGGGTGTAGGACTGACGCCCGCCGAAATGCACGGACTCATCAGTGGGATGCTGTGCGGCGGCAATACTGACAGCAGCTGGCAGCCGCTGTTGCACGACCTGACCAACGAAGGTCTGGCCTTCGGTCAGAACCTGGCGCAGGCGTTGCGCCAGATGCACGCCGCCACCAGCGATTCGCTGGAGGACGATGGTTTCCTGTTTCAGCTATACCTCCCGGACGGCGATGATGTTTCGGTGTTTGATCGCGCCGATGCGCTGGCGGGCTGGGTTAATCATTTCCTGCTCGGCCTTGGCGTTACCCAGACCAAGCTGGATAAAGTGACCGGTGAAACCGGCGAAGCGATTGACGATCTGCGCAATATCGCCCAGCTTGGTTATGATGAAGAAGAAGATCAGGAAGAGCTTGAAATGTCTCTGGAAGAGATTGTCGAATACGTTCGCGTTGCCGCTCTGCTCTGCCATGATACGTTTAGCCGTCAGCAGCAACCGACTGCGCCGGAAGTGCGCAAACCGACACTGCATTAATTTTCATCACCGCGTTAGGAGGCGCCATGACTCAGCAGGAATTCCTTCGTCGTCGCCAGCAATTACTGGCCAACATGGCGCCTGGCAGCGCCGCGTTGATTTTCGCCGCGCCGGAAGTGACCCGAAGCGCAGACAGCGAATACCCTTTCCGTCAGAACAGCGACTTTTGGTATTTCACGGGCTTCAACGAACCTGAAGCGTTACTGGTGCTTATCAAAAGCGACGACACCCATAATCACAGCGTTTTGTTCAATCGCGTGCGCGATAAAACGGCGGAAATCTGGTTTGGCCGTCGTCTCGGCCAGGAAGCCGCGCCGGAAAAACTGGGCGTTGACCGTGCGCTGGCATGGGATGAACTCAACGAACAGCTGTATCAATTGCTGAACGGTCTCGACGTGGTGTACCACGCCCAGGGGCAATATGATTTCGCCGATGCGGCGGTGTTCCACGCGCTGGATAAGTTGCGTCGCGGCTCGCGCCAAAACCTGACTGCGCCTGCCACACTGACCGACTGGCGTCCGTGGGTGCATGAAATGCGCCTGTTTAAATCGGAAGAAGAGATCGCCGTGTTGCGTCGCGCCGGAGAAATCACCGCGCTGGCGCATACCCGGGCTATGCAAAAATGCCGTCCGGGCATGTTTGAGTATCAACTGGAAGGCGAAATCCTTCACGAATTCAACCGTCACGGGGCGCGTTTTCCGTCATACAACACCATTGTTGGTGGCGGTGAAAACGGCTGTATTTTGCATTACACCGAAAACGAATCGCCATTACAGGATGGCGAACTGGTGCTGATCGACGCAGGTTGCGAGTACCAGGGCTATGCCGGCGACATTACCCGTACATTCCCCATCAACGGCAAATTTACCCCGCCGCAGCGCGAAATCTATGACATCGTGCTGGCCTCGCTGGACGCGGCGCTTGAGCTGTATCGCCCCGGCACCTCCATGCAGGAAGTGACGCAGGAAGTGGTGCGTATTATGGTCACCGGACTGGTGAAGCTGGGCATCCTGAAAGGCGACGTTGAACAGTTGATTGCGGAAAACGCCCATCGTCCGTACTTCATGCACGGTTTGAGTCACTGGCTGGGGCTGGACGTGCATGACGTCGGCGTCTACGGGCCGGATCGCTCCCGCACGCTGGAGCCGGGCATGGTCATTACCGTGGAGCCGGGCTTGTATATCGCGCCGGACGCCGACGTGCCGCCGCAATACCGCGGCATTGGCATCCGCATCGAAGACGATATTCTCATCACCGAAAACGGCAATGAAAATCTGACAGCAAGCGTCGTGAAGCGCCCCGAGGATATCGAAGCGCTGATGGCTGCGGCGAAACAGCCATGAGTATTATCATCGTCGGCGGTGGAATGGCAGGCGCGACCCTGGCGCTGGCAATTTCTCATTTAACGCAGGGCAAACTGGCGGTGCATCTGGTTGAGGCTACACCGCCTTCCAGTACCGCCCATCCCGGTTTTGACGCCCGCGCCATTGCGCTGGCGCAGGGTACTGTGGCCCATCTGGCGCGTATCGGCATCTGGCAGAACCTGGCGGATTCCGCCACTGCGATTGAAACGGTGCATATCAGCGACAAAGGCCACGCCGGGTTTGTCACGATCGAAGCGCAGGACTACCAGATTGATGCGCTGGGGCAGGTGGTGGAACTGCACGATGTCGGCCAGCGGCTATTTACCTTATTAAAACGTGCCCGCGGCGTCACATTGCATTGTCCGGCGAGGGTGACAGACGTGGTGCGCGATGAACAGCATGTTGACGTCACGTTATCGACCGGCGAGAAGCTTCGCGGCGCACTGCTGGTCGCGGCAGACGGTTCGCGTTCAGCGATCGGCGAGCAGTGCGGTATCCGCTGGCAAAATATGCCTTACCAGCAACTGGCGGTGATCGCGAATGTGACCACCGCGCAGCCTCATAATAACCGTGCCTTCGAGCGTTTTACCGAGCATGGTCCACTGGCGGTATTGCCCATGACGCAGGGCCGCTGTTCGCTGGTGTGGTGTCATCCCATTGAGAATCAGCAGGTGCTGGACTGGAGCGATGCGAAATTCTGCGATGAACTTCAGCGCGCCTTCGGATGGCGGCTTGGGCGCATTACCCATGCGGGAGCCCGAAACGCTTATCCGCTGGTGTTAAGCCGTGCGGAATCCTCGGTCTCTCATCGCGTTGCGCTGGTCGGCAATGCCTCGCAGACGCTGCATCCTATCGCCGGACAAGGCTTCAACCTTGGCATGCGCGATGTGATCACGCTGGCGGAAAACGTGGCGCAGGCCTGGCAAGCCGGGCAGGATGTGGGCGCGTTTGCGGTCCTTAACGCCTGGCAACGCCAGCGTGAGCCGGATCGCGAAGCCACGGTGGGCGTCACCGATGGGCTGGTGCATTTGTTTGCTAATCACTGGTCTCCGCTTATCGTCGGCCGGAATTTAGGGCTGATGGGCGTTGAGATTTTCACGCCAGCGCGTGATGCGTTGGCCAGGCGGACCCTGGGTTGGGTTGCGCGTTAAGGAGAGAAATGTGCAAAGCGTAGATGTGGCGATAGTAGGCGGCGGAATGGTCGGGCTGGCGCTGGCGTGCGGATTACAGGGCTGCGGCTTACGGGTCGCGGTGCTTGAGCAGCAGCGTCCGCAACCGCTGGAGGCAGACGCGCCGTTTGCCTTGCGGGTATCCGCCATTAACGCGGCCAGTGAGAAGCTGCTGGAAAAGCTCGGCGTCTGGCAATCCATTGTGAAACAGCGCGTCAGCCGCTATCACGGCATGGAAGTGTGGGAAAAAGACAGTTTTGGGCGCATTGCCTTCGACGACAGAAGCATGGGCTACAGCCATCTGGGCCATATCATCGAAAACAACGTGGTTCATCAGGCGTTGTGGGATAAAGCATCCGTCAGTGCCGACATCACATTGATTGCTCCGTCACAGTTGCAACAGGTGGCGTTCGGCGAAAACGAAGCGTTCCTGACGTTGCAGGACGGAACGATGCTAACGGCGCGCCTGGTCGTGGGTGCGGACGGCGCCAATTCCTGGCTGCGCAACCGTGCCGATATTCCCCTGACGTACTGGGATTATGGTCATCACGCGCTGGTGGCGACTATCCGCACCGCAGAGCCGCACGGCGCGGTGGCGCGGCAGATTTTTCATGGTGAAGGCATTCTGGCCTTCCTGCCGTTGCCCGATCCGAATCTGTGCTCCATCGTCTGGTCGCTGCCACCGCAAGAGGCGGAGCGTCTTCAACAGTGCGATGCCGATACGTTTAATCAGGAATTGTGCATCGCCTTTGATAACCGCCTCGGCCTGTGCACCGTGGAAAGCGATCGTCAAATCTATCCGTTGACCGGACGCTATGCCCGGCAGTTCGCTGCGCATCGCCTGGCGCTGGTGGGCGACGCGGCGCATACCATTCATCCGCTCGCCGGGCAGGGCGTCAACCTGGGGTTTATGGATGCGGCGGAACTGATCGCCGAGATCCGCCGGCTGCACAAGCAGGGCAAAGATATCGGCCAGCATTTATATCTGCGCCGTTACGAGCGCAGCCGTAAACATAGCGCCGCGGTAATGCTGGCGAGCATGCAGGGTTTTCGCGAGCTGTTTGCCGGAAGCCATCCTGCGAAAAAACTGCTGCGTGATGTTGGACTAAAACTCGCGGACACGTTGCCGGGGATCAAACCCCAGCTGATTCGCGAAGCAATGGGCTTTAACGATCTGCCTGACTGGTTACGTTAACTCGATCACACTTCCCTTTTCTGACAGCGAAAAGGGAAGCCTCGCCTCATTTGAATTATTCTAATTTGACCGGATTTTTCGAATTAGTTTTTTTAATGTTAAGATTTTCCGGCTTGCGTCTTTTCCGGTAAATTTCCGACGTAAATGCTCCCTCTTAAAAATTCATCCGGTTAAATGTTACGTTTATGTGTCTTTATTCGCATTTTTCCAGTGAATTCCACTGTAGCCTTCCTTTCCCGTTTTGGTCATAAGCTAATGTAATGACCCATTTTCGCGTGTGGTTTGTCCCTGCGTTAGATGGTAACTTCAGGCCAAAGGTAACGTTTGCGTCGGCGGCGGGAATGATGCCGACGCCGGGTTTCGTCCAGTAGTTTTGAGGTAACCAACCTCAACTGACTGAAAGAGGAAAAGATGGCTCAACAGACTCCTTTGTTCGAACAACATACGCTTTGCGGCGCACGCATGGTGGATTTCCATGGTTGGATGATGCCGCTGCATTACGGCTCGCAACTCGACGAGCATCACGCGGTGCGCAGCGATGCCGGTATGTTCGATGTGTCCCATATGACCATCGTCGATCTGCACGGCGCGCGCACCCGGGAATTTCTGCGCTACCTGTTAGCCAACGACGTGGCGAAGCTCACCCAACCGGGTAAAGCCCTTTACAGCGGCATGCTCAATGCTTCAGGCGGCGTGATTGACGACCTGATCGTTTACTTCCTCACTGAAGATTACTTCCGCCTCGTTGTTAACTCCGCCACCCGTGAAAAAGACCTCGCCTGGATCACCCAACACGCCGAACCGTATTCCATTGATATCACTGTACGCGACGACCTGGCGCTGATCGCGGTTCAGGGTCCGCAGGCGAAGCAGAAAGCCGCTACGCTTTTTTCTGATGAACAACGTCAGGCGGTCGACGGCATGAAGCCATTCTTTGGCGTGCAGTCCGGCGAGTTATTTATTGCCACCACCGGCTACACCGGCGAAACAGGCTATGAAATCGCCATGCCTGCCGAAAAGGCGGCCTCTTTCTGGAGCCAACTGGTGGAAGCGGGCGTCAAGCCGTGCGGCCTTGGCGCGCGCGATACGCTGCGTCTGGAAGCGGGCATGAATCTGTATGGCCAGGAAATGGACGAAGGCGTTTCCCCGCTGGAAGCCAATATGGGCTGGACCATCGCCTGGCAGCCGGAAGATCGTGATTTTATCGGCCGTGAAGCGCTGGAATCCCAGCGTGAAAAAGGCACCGACCAGTTGGTCGGGCTGATCATGAAAGAAAAAGGCGTATTGCGTAATGACCTGCCGGTGCGTTTTACCGATGCGCAGGGCAACGTACAGGAAGGCAAGATCACCAGCGGATCGTTCTCGCCGACCCTGGGCTACAGCATCGCATTAGCGCGTGTTCCGGCAGGCATTGGCGACACCGCTATCGTGCAGATCCGTAACCGTGAAATGCCGGTTATCGTCACTAAACCGATTTTTGTGCGCGCCGGTAAGCCGGTCGTTCAGTAACTGTTTTGTTATTCGGAGAAGAAGAAATGAGCAATGTGCCAGGTGAACTGAAATACAGCAAAGAACATGAGTGGCTGCGTAAAGAAGCGGACGGTACCTACACCGTGGGCATTACCGAACATGCGCAAGAGTTGCTGGGCGATATGGTATTTGTCGATCTGCCGGACGTGGGTACGACCGTTAGCGCGGGCGATGACTGCGCGGTAGCGGAATCCGTAAAAGCGGCGTCAGATATTTACGCGCCCGTTAGCGGTGAAATCGTCGCGGTAAACGACGCGCTGAGCGATTCACCGGAGCAGGTGAACAGCGAGCCGTATGGCGCAGGCTGGATTTTCCGTATCAAAGCCAGCGACGAATCCGAAGTTGATGCGCTGCTGGATGCCGCAGGTTACGAAGCCCTGTTAGAAGACGAATAAAGACGCGTCATCATTCATGTTGCAGGGGCGCTGGCTTCTGCAACATGAACAATTTTTCGAGTATCACCAGTTACCAACCGATTCACCGCACGTTTCAGGAACCCTCGTCCATGACACAGACTCTCGACCAGTTGGAAAATCGCGACGCGTTTATTGACCGTCATATCGGACCGGACAGCGAGCAGCTTCATTCGATGCTCAATACCGTTGGCGCGGAATCCCTTGATGCCCTGACGGCGCAGATTGTCCCTGCGGACATTCAACTGGCGACGCCGCCTGCCATTGGCGAGGCGACCACCGAATTCGCGGCGCTGGCTGAACTGAAAGCCATCGCCGCCCGTAATAAGCGCTTCAAAACCTTTATCGGCATGGGTTACGCCGCGGTCCATACGCCGCCGGTGATCCTGCGCAATATGCTGGAAAATCCGGGCTGGTACACCGCGTACACCCCGTATCAGCCGGAAGTGTCTCAGGGGCGTCTCGAAGCGCTGCTGA